>Ga0307374_10000368_pt1 | contig 86509 bp, 94 predicted proteins | sample OX3MG_FD_202532 | JGI IMG/M metagenome (GOLD analysis project Ga0307374, IMG submission 202532) | Soil microbial communities from Risofladan, Vaasa, Finland - OX-3 | ecosystem: Environmental > Terrestrial > Soil > Coastal area > Acid sulfate soil | place: Finland: Risofladan, Vaasa | collected... | reverse complement strand
TAAAATAATCTCAAAATGCAAATAGCAAATCTTAAATCTGCATCTCAAAACTTTTAAAGTTTTATTTTTGAGATGCAGATTTAAGATTTGCTATTTGCATTTTGAGATTATTTTATTGGCACTTGAGGGCGGCGCGGCATTGAGTCCTCATTGCTCCGGCGGGAACTTGATCACATTGAGAGCATTCAGATTGCTTTTGTTGATTGGTCAGACCTTGTTGTGGAGGAACCGTAACTTTTTGCATAGCTCCCTGCATCATAGTGGAATAATCGGTAAATGTTATCCCTTGCGGAAGAGTGAACATCGCATTATCAACAGACCAGCCGCCGCATGAATAATCAGCCTGTTGATGCATATCAACTGGCCCGCTTGATGGCTGTGCTTCAGATGGCGCATTATTTTCAGGTCCCATGGTAACCTGTGCGGCCTGTTTCTTTACTATATCAGTTGACATCTTGTAGCCGCTTTTTTGTCCATCTGTCCAGATGTAGACAAATTTTCCGTCATTGATCATATGTGTTGCTGTTGTTTTACCGTTATCTTGCGACTGGAAATCTCCACGCATTTTGCTATCACCGATATAGAGAGTCCCCGAACTGTTATTTGATTTATCCGTAAATGTACATTTCTGACTTCCGGTCATAGAGAAGAAATCGCTAAGTGATTTTTTCTGCGTTGTCATTTGCGTAACTTGGTTCTGAACTGATTTCAAAGGACTATTTGAAGATTTACCTAAGAGCAAGAATGCTCCTCCCCCAAGAATAATGAGGATTACTACGACAACGATAATAAGCGTTGTTCTATTCATGTGTAACTAAAGTGAGTATAAAGCAACGTTTCAGGAAAAGCAATAACTATTTTGCCACCTGATAAGTAAGTAAAATATTTCCGTTACTGAATCTCCGTTCTTTTGTTAATGTGAAACTGACTTTTTGTTTTATTCCTTGAAAAAGCGGTGTTCCCTTTCCGATCACGACTGGATTGATCATGATACGTACTTCATCAAGAAGTCCCCATGCAAGCAAACTGACGCACAAATTGCTACTCGCAAGAAGGATGATATCCCCGCCTTTTGCTTTTTTCAAATTTCTAATCTGGTCTTCTACGTTTTCATTAATTAATCGCACATGCTTCCAGATCTTTGTCTCCGTAACGCTTTGCAAACTCTTTGAAACGACGACTTTGGGTATCTCATTCATGAGGTGTGCAACTTCAGGATCATCTTCTAGCCCTGCTTTGCTCGGCCAATATGACTCCATCAGTTGATAAGTTCTCCGACCAAACAAAATCGTATCTGCTTCTTGCATTTGTTTAACAGCAAAGTCATTGAACTCCTCATCCACATGATGCCACGATAGATCGTGATCAGGTCCTTCGAAATACCCATCAAGAGACGTCATCATGAATAAAAAAATTTTTCTCATACTATTTCCTCGCTACCCGTAACATTGTAGCACTCAAAAGAGCCGCCAGTCCAGCAAAAATGGCTCCAAAGAGAAAAGCACCGTGATATCCTCCTGTCAGTGCTTCCATTTGTGACTGACCGGAAGCAAGCAGACTATTCGTTTGAAAAGCAGCAATACTTGCCAAAATTGCCAGTCCAAGTGACCCGCCCATCATAAAAGCAGTATTCACAATACCTGACGCGAGTCCGGATTCATCAGGGGGCACATCATTCATTGCCGCCAAAAGCATCGGATTGAAAGCCGCTCCCGCGCCAAGCCCCAGAAGTATCATACTAGGAAGAACATCGAAAATAAAATTTCCGTTAACAGGGGCACGCACATACAATAATAAACCAATAGCAGCCAATGCCAGTCCGTACGCAAGTGGCTTTTTGATGCCAAACCGCAGAACGAGCTTGGCAGACAGACCCAAAGAAAAAACTGCCATGATAAGATTGGCCGGCAAAAATGCAAGACCTACTTGCAACGGACTATAATGAAGTACCAATTGAAGATATAAAGCAGAAAGGAAAAACCATGCAAACATCCCCGCAGCCCACAAGACAGCGACAATATTCGCAACTGAAACATTTCGTAATTTAAAAAGCATCAATGGCATAAGCGGTGCGCGGACATGCGATTCGATCCATAAAAATATCGCCAAAAGAATAAGTGATATTCCTAACAGACTTATTGTCTGCATAGATAACCATCCTGCCTGATTCCCATTTACTATGGCATAGACAGCAAGAAGTAAGGAAGAAGTCACTGTTACGGCACCTGCTATATCAAGATGTCTATGTTTTACATCGATACGCGTCGAAGGCAACAGCTTTTGCGAAAGGGCGATAACTGCGATGCCAATGGGCACATTGATCAAAAAATTCCAGTGCCAATCAAATGAATTTGTCAAAAATCCTCCCAGCAATACTCCTATTGCTCCTCCCCCAGCGGCGATAAATCCAAAATATCCCATCGCACGAGCCCGCTCATCTGGTTTGGTGAATAAATTCATGACAAGCGACAAAGACACAGCAGCTGTAACTGCTCCTCCCAATCCTTGAATTGCCCGAGCTATAATCAATACGGTCTGTGATTGTGACACTCCGCACGTGAGTGATGCAGCGGTAAAAAGAGAAATGCCAATGATGAAAAGCTTTCTCTGCCCATAGAGATCACCTAATTTACCGCCAAGCAAAAGAAATCCGCCAAACGTCAAAAGATAGGCATTAATTACCCATGCTAAATTTGATTCCGAAAAATGCAGTTGCGTTCTAATAGATGGCAACGCTACATTCACGATGGTAGTGTCGAGTACTTCCATCAATGTTCCCAAACAGAGAATAATAAATGCCAGCCAGCGCTGGTCGATAGTTTTAAACATAATATTTTTTTCAATAAACGAATATTATCGTATCGGTTCGTAGCGGAAAGCGACAACGCCGGTTTTGAATGGGGTTGCTTCCAGCAATTTTAATTTAACATGGCTGTTGTTGAACAACCGTTTGCCTGTCCCGAGAATTACCGGGTAAACGAGTAAGCGGAGTTCATCTACCAATCCGAGCTCCAATAAAAAATTAACCAGCTGCCCGCTGCCGGCAACGAGAATATCCTTCCCTTCCTTCGCTTTCAATCTTGCAATCTCTTTTGCAACATCTTTTTTGATAATGTGTGAGTTGTTCCATGTTGCTTTCTTCAGTGTCTTTGAAACGACATATTTGGGCATAGAATTAAACGTATCCGAGAACTCATCACCGCTCCGCTCCGGCCATGCCCGCGCAAATCCTTCATACGTGATCCTGCCGAGAAGCTGTGCATCTGCAGCGCTGAGTTCTTCCATCTTGAATTTCATAAACTCATCATTGCCATATACCATCGTCCAGCCAGCATATTTGTATCCGGATCCATCGGGACCCGGCGCTTCAAAAACACCATCGAGCGACATAAATTCAGTAACAACTATTCTTCTCATACTATTTTTATACTAAACTCGAAACGATAAATCAATTCCGGCTGGCCAGCCCTTAGAGTATTCTAAACCTGCTTTGTATCTTTTAATGTAGCGAGCAGCTCTTCAAGATATTCATGAGATGCCTTAAGCCCTCCTTCCTGTCCGCTTTGGACCATGCCGTCCCGATCATTGACAGACTGGAACACCTGCTGGATAGTTATTTTAGTCCGGTCTTTGGGCAATTCCTCAAACTTTGTTGTCTCAAGAATCACATGTCCTGTCTCAGGAAGTCCTTCCCACTCAAAGGTTTGGATGACCCGTGAAGGCTTAAGGATTTCGTGATACACACCATGAAACCCGATACTTTGCCCCCGATCATCCGTGTGAATATACCGCCATTCACCACCCGAACGCACATCCGCTTTATCAACTGTTGTGGTATGCCCTTTCATCCGCCCCCACCATTGCGGCAGATATTTCGGGTCTGTAGTTACCTTGAAAACAAGATCTCGCGGTGCATCAAATTCTCGCTCGATTATGATCTCCTGCTTGCCTGGTTCTGCTGTAATTTTTGTCTGATTTGCCATAATTTTTCACCTCCTTTCAAAAAATTATTCTTTAAAAAAATTTTCCAAAACTGAAACAAGTGCTTCACTTTTCACCATGTGTGTTTGCCCGTCCAATGATTTATATTCTGCTCCCAAAACTTCAGATAAAGATTGCATGGCATGCTTCATCCACGTTGGACTTTTTCCTCCATTTATTGCAAGCACTGGGATTTTTATTGAAGACCATGTGTTTTTCGACAGCGGTTTGCCCTGCTGATTGTCTTTCATAAGGATCGTGTCGTAAACAAGAGTATCAGCAACACCTTTCAATGTACCCCACATCGGCATAAGCGGCATGATCAGAACAAAAATTGATGGAGTCCCGACAAGTTTCATGAACATCTTAACTGCGTCGCCATTTCGGTTCTCAGCGATTGCTTTTTTGAGATTTGGGAAATAATTCTCAGGCATTGGTGAACGAGAATCATCAATGAAAAAAGGTGATTCATACATTGCTAGCTTCTTAACACTTTTCAACCGGACCGCCGCTTCAAGTGCAAGAGCAGCACCTGATGATTGTCCGAATAAACAAACTGATCCGCCAACTTCTTTAATAATTGCATCAAGGTCTTCGATCTCCTTTTCAACCGTATAAACATCATTGTCTCCACTTTCTCCTCGTCCCCGACGGTCATATGTGATAACAGTAAAATTCTCCGACAATAATTTTGCCAGCTGAGCGCTCGGTCCGAAGGCCCGGTAACAAAGCGCACCATCGACCAGAATCACTACCGGTCCTTTCCCGATCTTATCAAACACTATTTTTGTTCCATCTTTTGAAATTACTTTATTCATATTTTTATTATTAAACGTTAAAACTCACTTTTCTCGGAGGCAGTTTACAAACTGCCTCCTTTAACAAACTTACTGTTGCTTTTGAACAAACTCTACCAGCTTATCCAACTGCTGATTCCATCCCATTTCCATACCTTGCAATGCCATACCTGCTTGTGGCATAACAGCTTTAGTGACAACAATATGGACTGTCATTTTTGTTTTATCACCATTTTCTTCAAAGGTAACAGTGGTAAGGTGCTCCAAAATTTCTTTACCGTTTAGAATTGCGTTGCCGGTAAATACAAGTTTTGAAGGCTTTTGGACTTCTTTAAACTCCCCGGTCATTGGCCAATGCTGACCTGCAAGCGGGCCAAGCTCCTCTCCTGCAATCATTACCAGATCAATTTTGCCGCCCGGATGAGCACTCCATTCATTTATTTGATTGGTAACCCCTTTGGGTGCCCACCATTGTTCAACCAATTTCGGATCGGTCCATGCTTTGAAAACCAAATCTCTCGGTGCGCCAAATATTCTAGTAAGTGTTAATTCTTTATTATCTGCCATAATATTTAAATCAAAATTCAAAACTTTTAACTTTTCATTTTGAACTTTTAACTTTTTTCACCCCCTTTTGTTTTTCTCTTTGCAATAATGCATCAAGTCTGTCAAACCGCTCAATCCATAATTTGCGGTACTTCTCAAGCCATGCATCTATCTCCTGAAATTTTTTTGGTGATAGTTCGTAGATGCGCTGGTTGGCAAGAGGCCTGACCTCAACAATACCAGCGTCTGCCAATACTTTAAGATGTTTGCTCACTTGCGGCTGTCGGATATGCAATGTATCAACCAATTCTCCAACCGCACGCGGCTTGTCACGAAGTAATTCGACGATTTGAAAACGATTCGGTTCTGCAAGTGCACTAAACGTTACTGGATTCATAATACAGTCAATATATCATATGGGGAATATTCCTGTCAAGGAATATAGTAAATTATTTTTATTTTCTTACACTTTTCAAAACAGCTGTGCAGAAGGGGCACCTTGTTGCTTTAATGTTAATTTCTGAAAAACAATATGGGCACTTCTTTGTCGTAGGATCAATCGTCTTGCCTGATCGTGAAAGCTGCTGCAATTTATTCATCGGTAACACAACAAAGAAATAGACAACCGCTGCGATAATTAAAAAAGAAATAAGCGCGTTGATGAAATCTCCATAATGCACCTGCACCCCATTGACAGAAAAATACAACGCGGAAAAATTGTGATTTCCCGTTACGATAGCAATGATCGGAGTAAAAAACCCTTTCACCAAAGAAGCAACAACCGAATTAAAAGCTGCACCGATGACGACACCAACTGCCAGATCAACAACATTTCCCCGTAAGATAAATTTCTTAAACCCTTCCATCTGCTTTACTATAGCTTATACAGATAGGCTAATCAACTATTTATTTCTTCAAACTGCTTTATACGGAGTTTGGCTCTCCGGTAAATCTCATTAACCGGCGCTTTCAATTCTGTCACAAATCTCCCGGCGACTCTTTGCGAAAATGGATACGGAAGATGCTTTTCGATTTTTTTGAACAACGGTTTGTGACTCCCGATAATTATTTCATTAACATGATTTCTCTTTGCGAATGCAGCAGCTTTTTCGCCAACGATAAGTAAATGCCGATGCAAATGATCTTCAATATGACGAAAGATTTTATCCTGCGCGTCCCACAAATTATCACCATGTTTCACTATTTGTGGTACTTGTCCATTCATCAATTCTTCTTTTGCTCCAACTATTCCGTCCTTAATGGTGAACATTTTTGCGTGTTTCCTATCGGCAAGAAGGATCATGTAGATCTTTGATTTCATACATTTAATGATAGTATTTATTTTTATCATTTATGCAAGAAAAATGCATTGATATGAGTCACGTACTTAATTTGAAACTTTTTTTAACTGAAACGGAAATCACTGCTCATCCTAAAACCGAGATCTGATCCTCTAATCACTATTTACCAGCGGAAGCGAAAATGAGAATCTGCTTCCCTTCCCTTTCCTGCTCTCCACCCAAATCTTCCCTTTATGTCTTTTGATAATTTGTGCACAGATATACAACCCAAGTCCAAAACCTGCAACTTTTCCTTCATCTTTATCTTTCGTTCGATAAAACCGTTCAAAAATATGAGGAAGATCTTTTTTGCTGATTCCATATCCAAAATCCTGCACAGTGACAGTAGCGAATTTCTTATCATTTGATAACTTGATCATTATTTTATCCGCAACTGGTGAGTACTTTACGGCATTCGTCAATAAGTTGACAAGCACTTCATCTATACGATTTTCATCGCCCAGTACGTTTCTCTGAATACTACCTATTTTGGTAATGACATGGGTATCGGTTGTGTATTGAAAATCTACAACGACTCTTTGTACTAAAGCATTCAAATCAAACTCCCTAAAATGAAATTCCAATTTGCCGGATTCCAGCCTGCTCACATTCAGCAGATCATTTATCAAACCGTTCAGCCTGTCAGTCTGTTTCTTTATATTTTTAAGAAAATATTTATCATGCTCGCTGATCTTTTCATCAAGCCGCTTTTCTAGTATCTGAGAATACGCTGAGAGTGTCGTGATAGGTGTTTTTAATTCATGTGATGCAATACCGATGAATGCGTCTTTTTGTTTTTCGATAGTTTTACGATGAGTAATATCATGGAACATCTGTACGTAAAAACGAATTTTATTTCCATTTTTAACAGGATAATATGTCGCATGGACTTGGAATTCTTGTCCTGTTTTCTTTTTATTAATTATCTCGTCTGTACTAAATGTCTGTCCTTTTAATAGCCTCTTCCATAATGTTCTATAAATTTTACGGGGAGTTTTACCACTTTGCAGCAACCGTGGGCTTTTCCCTTTTACTTCATCAAACGTATACTCTGTCAATTTTTCCCATGCAGGATTTACGTAATAAATCTGCCCCTTTGTATTGGTAATCAGAACAGGATCAGGAGATGCGTCGGATAATTGAGGAAACTGAAGCTCGGCTCTCATCGAACCTTGTAAAAATCGAGGGATAACCCGTCTTAAGCTATGTGTACCCTTTCTACGTAGTTGCATTGTTCATTAGAAACAAATAGGTCAATAAAAAGTGACATAGTCATATCTATAGTATATCAGATACACGCAAATGGAGAACGTTCAGAGAAAAGGGTTAAAACGCAGAAGAAAATTACTGGATATTGTTGTTCTTATCAAGAATAATTCCATAATCATCTCGGTAATTGAGATCTTTATCCTGGCCGGCTTTATCATCCGCAGGAGTCTGCTCAATAAAATAAAGAGAATTACCTGGCTTAACAATATACTGTTGACTTTGGTCATCTGAATCTGTTGGAGTCAGTGAGACAGTTAGTGACCCGTCGCTTTTTTTGGTGGTCGCAATTTTCCATCCTGTGAGCGCTTTCTTTGCAGTGTCGGACAAAGTCCCTGGTGCAATTTGATAAGCGTATTTAAATATTGGAGATGTTTTTAAATTCATTCCTTTGCTCAGCATAATCGGTGGACCACCGTGTCCGCGAGCATTCGGTCCTGCTGGTGGAAAATTTTTGCCGCTGGTTGTTTGTGTCATGGCAGTCTGCTGAGACGCGGATGAATGTTTGAAAAGAAAAAAACCTTCTACTACAGCAGCAAGGATAAGAACAACAATGACAATATTCTTTATCATAATTATGTAAGAGAATATCATGCCTTAGCTATATTGTCAAAACCAAAATGTTCATGTTGACAAATAAAAATAAAGTAGTTATCGTTAATATATGGACGAGAAAAAAGACGAATCGCAACAAGACACTTCGCAAACTCCAACGATTGCACCTGACACGCAAGTCCCTGCAGATACCAATAAAACGGATGCAGCTCCTGCTGCACAAACACCGGAGCCTGCTGTCGGTGAATCAACAGCAACAACAGAATCTACACCTGCCTCACCGGAAACACCTTCTGAAATAGCTACTCCACCTCCTACTGAGACTCCGCAGACGGCATCGCCGACTACGCCAGTAGCAACCACAGCAGTTCCCACGGCCGGTGATAAACCTGCTACACCCAAAGGAAAATCAAAGATGCTAATTATTATTATCATCATTGTTCTTATCATAATTGTTGCTGCAGGCGCATATCTTTTCCTCACAAGGAAAGCATCACCACAGGCAATGAATACTCAAAACACTACGCAAAAAACAAGTATGGTATCTCCTGCAAAACCAACAGCCGAAGTCACCCCAGTCACCGCTGCAAATGTTGATCAAACACTGAATAATACCGACTCGACAGTGCAAAGTGCAGTGGATCAGGCGAATACGGATCTTAACAGCGTGAGTCAAGTGGATTCATCGCAAGACAGTACAACAGGCCTATGAAAAAACTACCCTACAATATTACTGCAGCTTTTGCTATTTCGGGAGTTATCCTGATGCAAAGTGTTATCCCGACGTTTGCTGCAAATACGTTAGGCGGCCAACGGATAGTAAATGCAGTCGATAAGATGCAAAGCCAGGCAAGCAAATCAGCCGACCGGCAGGCAAATTCCCTTCAGAATATTATAAAACATTCTGACACACTAATAACCAATCGGGTAAATACACTCAACAAACTTTTATCCAAAATCCAGGATGATAAAAAATTATCAGACACTGAAAAAAGCAGTCTCACTTCAGAAGTTCAATCACAGATCAGTGGGCTGAATACACTAAAAACAAAAATTGACGCTGATACAGACGTGACTACTGCACGTGCGGATGAAAAACAAATAATAACAAATTATTATGTCTATGCTGTTTTTGAACCAAAAGTCCGACTCTTGGTCATTATTAACAATCTACAAACTGTCACGACAAATATCCAAGCTCTGGTTCCACAATTGCAAAACCTTATTAATACATATAAATCACAAGGAAAAGATGTAACACAATTGCAGACCCTCCTTGATGATATTTCATCACAACTGCAGACAATCAATACAACGCTGTCCAAAGATTCGTCATCAGTCCAGGATGTTTCGGTTTCATCCAAAGATACTGCCAAAACAACCTTCACTCAGGTGCGTCAAGACTTAGCTCAAATTGTACGTACAGGCTTTGCCAAGATCAAATCGGATTTTGCACAAATGAGACCATTGTTCAAAGATATAATAAAAGCAAATAAACCAACAGCATCAGGGTCGGCAACGCAGACAACCACGACTACTTCACCATCGCCTGAAGTCTCCCCCACAGTTAGTCAGTAACATGGTTTTCAAAAAGTACAACGGGTAATTTGTTATGCTAATAAGTAGCTATGTTTAACCCAAACCTTATCATTCTTATCTGCTGGCTTATCTTTCTGAGTTACTGGATCCTCAACTGGAACTTAGTCAAACCGACAAAAGAAACCAGTTGGCGTGCACCCGGGTTCCGCTGGACGTTTCTGTGGATGGTTATTGTAATCATACTAGTATCACATTTTCTTCCCAAAAAAAATATTCCTCATTTCAACATAATCGTTTCCGCATCGTCATCTTTCCCGCAAATAGCAGGCCTTGTGTTAACTATCATTGGATTATTTATTGCAATCATAGCAAGAAAAACGCTCGCCGATAATTGGAGCAGTAATGTCGAATTGAAAAAGGACCATACGCTTATCACAACAGGCATCTATAAATATGTCAGACACCCTATCTACACGGGCATAATTTTTATGGGCATCGGCACTATTGCTGTTGTCCAATCGATAATTACTGTATTTTTTTATGTGATAGTGACAGTATTTTTGATTTACAAATTCAAAAAAGAAGAGCAGCTTTTACTGAAACATTTTCCGAAAGAATATCCTGAATATATGAAAAAAACCAAAGCCCTTATCCCTTTTATTTATTAACGCTTTTTCTTCAAGACATGCTTTTGTGTGACATCATGAATAATCCTCCCGTCAAGAAGTTCGATATCGCGGTCGGCAATCTTTGCATAATCCCGCTCATGTGTTACCATGACGATAGTCAAACCGCTTTTGTTTAATTTAAGAAACGTATCAAGAACATGTTTGGAAGATTCGGTGTCGAGATTGGCAGTCGGCTCATCGGCAAAAAGGATCTTCGGATTATGCGCGATGCCACGTGCTATAGCAACACGCTGCTGCTGTCCGCCCGACAGCTGACTTGGAAGGTTGTCAAATTTATCAGGCAAGTCGGCACTCTTCAGCGCATCCAGTGCTTTTTTTACCGCGTCTTCTCTGCTCAAACCCTGCATAAGCATCGGCAGAATAACATTTTCAAGCGCGGTCAACGTCGGAAGAAGCGCATATTCCTGAAAGACAAAACCGAAATTATCCCGTCTGTAGATAATTCGGGCTTTATCATTAAGATTTGCGATATCCTCCCCATCGATAAAAATATCTCCACCTGTAGGCTTATCCAACAAACTGATATTGTAAAGTAGCGTACTTTTGCCGGCACCGGACCGCCCCGTAATCGCGGTGAATTGACCGGTAGGAATCTCAAAACTTACATTATTGAGGGCTATCAACTCCGACTCCCCCATCCTAAATTTCTTTATTAAATTCTTAACAGTAATCATAATTATGTATTAAGTATCATGTATGAAAAATATAAAACAAAATTTATACTTGATACTTTATTCTCATTCACCGTCCCAATATCGCGTCCAGAGTATTTTGTCTTGTCACCAGCCACGCTGGAATAATTCCTGAGATAAAAGATGTCACTGTCAGAATAATACCGCGGATTGCCAAATCTGTTGTCGTTATTGCGAGCGAGCCTTTTGCGACTGGGAATTCAATTGGATGAATTATAAAGTATGGGACAAACAGCCACATTGCCAAAGCACTTGCGATAAGAATCCCTGACACAGCATAAAAAAGCGCTTGCAAAATATAGGAAATTTCAATCGCCCGACTTGATATGCCAATGCCTTTGAGAATACCGATATATTTTCTGCGAGTGACGGCATTGACGAAAATAACAATAAAGATAGTGATCGCGCCGACAATAAGCGCGATGCCTCCGACAATATTTCCCAAAATAGTAAAAGTCTTGATAATATCCGACACTCCTCCAGGGAGCGCGTCCGATGCAGTTTGAATCAAGATATCTTGATCATTTGGGATATTCTTCTCAAAATATTTTTTTGCATTCTCCTCAGATGCGTTTGGCTTAAGAGTAATTGCAATTTCGCTTCCATTCAAATTGGTATTACCAAGCAGCTCACGTGCGGCAGTATCAGTCATAATAATACGGTTATCAATATTTGTTCCATCAGTTGAAACAATTCCCTTAATAAATACCTCTCGTTGAATACCATTAACAGTTATACGAATTTTTGACCCGACATCGGGGGTTTTGAGAATCTTTGCTCCAAGATTAGTGACTGATCCTCTTAGTGATGCATATTTTTTAATAAGACTTGCTCCAATAAGCACTTGGTTAACATCAGACTCATCAAGATACGAACCGGCAATCACCGCTTTTGAGAGATGTGTTACACGCTCCTCCTGAACAGGATCAATACCTGTCAATAATCCTTCCGAGCTTTCGGAAAGATCAGTCTGACGCAACTTATTTTGATAACCATATTCAACAAGTGCCGGAGCTGTATAGCGAACCGAAGCCGCTTGATATGAAGAGAGACTATGCACAATAGACATAATAGTATCGGTGTCCACAATATCGTTTTTACTCGTTGCAGGAGTAATAAGAACATCTCCTGAATAATATTGTTTGTATGAGGTAACGACTCCATGAGCAATTCCGATCAAGACACCGCCGACGAGATTCATATTAAAAAACGTCAATGTCATGACAAAAACTATAAGAGCAGTTGTCCAAGGATTGGTACGTCGTATCTCACGAAGCGCAAGGAAAAAGCCTACATATAGTGAGTTATCTTTTAAAAACATAACTGAATAATTTTCAATTTACAATTTTTAATTTTCAGTTAATGCTACAATGAATCAATGTTTGAAAATTAAATCATTGAAAATTCATTAAAAATTGAGAATTAGTTCGGGTTTGCCACTATTACTGTCCCCGTCGTTAACCCTCCGGTAATCTCCGTCTTAGCAATTCCCTTTGTTCCAAGCGTCACAGGAATTTGCTGATGTGTATTTGCATTGATAACATAGGTATTCCCCTCTTTGATAATAATCGCGCTGTTAGGAACATCAATAACATCGTCTTTCCGTAATGTTTCTATGGTAATAAGTGCCGTCATGTTTGGTTTGATATTGGACGTAATACTGTCAGCAACAATGCGGGCGCTATACGTGACGACTCCGTCTGTTGTCGTGCCGACAGTATCGATATTTTGTACCGTGCCAGTGAATGTCCTGTCTTTGAGAGAATCAAACACAATCGATGCTTTCTGTCCCGGCATGACCCGAGCTGCGTAATCTTCACTGATGCTCGCCGAGATATATGGATCGGAAAGGTTCGCGATGACAAGAACTGCCTGCGGCGTTGTTGAAGAAATAGATGCCTGCCCGGAAGATGTTCCTTTAATCGTTACTGCTGTCTTCGGCGCAGTTACTTCATCACCGACATTTTCCTCAAGATTGACTACAGTTCCCGATGCAGGTGACGTGACCGTAGTACTCTTTGTTTCATCATATGCCTGTTTGGTCTGGGTTACTTTTGCTTGTGCCGCCGTGACTGCGACACCTGCAGTATTATACGTTTGCTCCGCTGCTTGGAAATCTTTCTGTGTCTGAGTAACCGCATTATTTATCGAAAGTTTTTCAAGATCCGTATAATTTTGTTTTGTTACTGTATTAATGGAATTATTATTCATATACTTTTGTGTGTTCTGGGCACTGATATATGCTTGTTGTTTGGTCCACATCGTGGCATCAAGACTTTGGACATTATTTTGCGCTGTCTGAAGTGCGCTCAATGCATTTTCATAATCGGCATATGCTGATTCTAGTTCATCGATGGTTGCGGTACTTTCGACATGGAACAGCGGTGCACCTTTCTTGACATACTCCCCATTCTTGACATATAACTGCGTAATAATCCCTTTTGCCGGCGATACGACCTGCGTTTGTGCTGCCGTAGTATACGTGCCACTGACCTGGACGGTATCGACGAGGTTTTCTTGTTTGACGGTATAGTCAATTTCTGGATTTGGCTGCTGGAGGAGTAGTGTACGTACAATAAGAAAAACACAAATTGCAACAAGAGGAATCACAAATATTTTTTTCGCGCGAAGTTTGGACAGAATATCATGCATCACTTATTATTATGTACGAGTTATGCAGTAATTTCAACGTTTGAGCCTGAAGAAATTTTTAATGTAGCTTTTCTCCCTTTTTCATCATTCCTAGTAATATTTCCATCCGTTTTTTTCTGGTCTCGGGTTTCTTTGCCGTCTGTAATCTCCATGCAATCGCATAGGTATTTGCTCTATTTAATGATCGAAAAAATTCCTCAGCTTTTTTGTCTTTGGCAAGTTCTTTGAGAAAGTCTTCAGGAACCTCCATCTCTTTTGGAGAATCATATGAGACATGCCACCTACCGTTTGCTTTGGCTTTATTGACTATTCCCAAACCCGGTGGCTGCATCTTCCCTTCAGTGGTCAGCTTCTCAACAATTTGCTGATTTCTCTTTGACCAGACACTCTTTTCTCCGCGGGGAGTAAATCTCGTCAGATAATACTGTTCATCATATCTGTTGATCAATCCGTCAATCCACCCATAACTGAGTGCGCCGATCAGTGCTTCATCGTAACTGATCGACGTCGCGCCGCCATTTTTCTTGGCAACTTTCATCCAAATCGCTTGAACGCTGTCATGATTGCTTGCCAACCACTCCTCCCACTCGTTTACTGTTAAGAAAACATACACGGGAATATTTTTATGAAGCTCCATACAACAATTATATCGCAGAAAAATACGTTATATCCAAATACTAATTTGCATAACCTGAGGTGTTCCAGATAACACTTGCCATTGCACTATATCCTGCAGCGTTGGGATGGAAGTCTGAGAGGCTTGAACAAAAGTTCGTGAGCGAACAGACATTGCTAGCATTAAAAATATCGTATGTATCTGCTTCTCGCAAATTCCGTGATGATGCTTCATTATCAACGATAGTATTAATCCCATTCACCAGAGCATCAGAACCATCATAATAAACAGGGTCGGGAGCTTTTACCAATATAATTCTTGACTGGGGAGCAGCTTTCTGCAAAGCACCAAGAATTGTATCGTAGTTCTGCTGTACACTTGACAGCACACCAGCTGTACGCTGGTTATAACAATTTACCGGATTGCTTTGCGCCTGACAAATATCCGAGAGATTAATCGCATCATTGACTCCAATATCAATCGTCACAACACTCTGAGGATGTGTTTGCATATAACTTACTGCTGCCTGTAACTGGGATTGACTCACAGGATAACTACTATGAAGCGATGACGTACTTGAATGAAATGCGCACCCGCCATTCACAAAACTTGCTGTCGTCTCTCCCGGACAGGAATAGTTCACCTCTGTAATGCCTGATAAGATTCCCTGCAGATCACGGTAAAAATCAGCATCATATCCGTCGTTAAATGACGATGGATTATAGGTGTTATTTGCAATCTCTTGGTTGTATTGCGCCAGATGGAACCCAAATGCGAACGAATCTCCAAGCGCGAGAAATGCAGACGTCGATGAAGTTGGCGTCGGGGTAGGAGTTGGTGTAGCTTTTGTTGATGGTGTCGGGGTCGGGGTCGCTGTCGGTTTGACCGTCGGGGTCGCTGTCGGTTTGACCGTCGGGGTCGGGGTTGCTGTGGGCGTCGATGAACTGCTGTAACAAGACCATGAATACGGATTGCCTGCTGCATCCTGGCTTGCAAAAGCTGACGGATTGTATTGCCATTGGCATGCGGCATTCATATTGATCGCGTTACCCGTTGTTGAACAAACCCACGTTGAGCCATTGAGACTTGAACCGCCCTGTCCGAGACTCTGACAGTAACCATATAAATTCATTCCGCCCAACCAAATAGTAGTAGAACCTGGTGTTGGTGTTACAGTCGGCGCTATTATGGAAGTTGGTGTCGGTGTCACCACGCTTGTTGGTACCGGCGTTGCAGTAGGATTCACACTCGATGTTGGAGTCGGTGTAACAGAGGTCGTGCCAGCATAACAATTCCATGAATAGGGATTGCCCGGAATGTCTTGTAATGCGACTGCGTTTTGTCCTGGATACTGCCACTGACATGCACTTGTCATATTAATGGCAGTACCGGTAGACGTACAGATCCATGTTGAGCCGTTGAGATCTGATCCACCTTGACCGATACTTTGACAATAACCGCCGAGATTCATTCCCCCGAGAAGTTGTCCTGCTGCATAGGCAGGCTTAAAAAAACCGCTAATAAAAGCGGTTATACTGATAGTAATAATGATAATAAAAACCTTAATGATGGATGGCAGCGTTTTCATTGGTTTATCGGGCAAATGTAAAGAAACTACGATGATAGTATAACTTTTTTGAATAAAATGCAACAGCAAAACTACAGGAGAAATTATGCCAAACCATTAAATACTCTTTTTAGCAGGAGATTTTTGCATGCAGTACCAGCCGGCTATCCCTAAAATAATAACTTCCGTTATACTGACAGCCAAAGAGATAATGATACCTACTCCATCCATCCGCACCAAATAATACAGTATGAGATTACTGAAGATAATCACACCACCGACAATGATGATAATTCTCCTTAATTTCATTTTATTTCCTCCATTATTCCTAAGCAAACAGTTAATCATATTATCCTGACTTCCTTTACTGCCTGATGATCCTGATCCGTTTCGTTTATTTCTAAAGCTGCATTTTCATAATCATCGCCTTGATTGAAAGGATCCAATGAATGACCAGTGTCATATCTTATCTGCTCTCCATCAAACCAGAATGTCCTGCAAAAATCACAGACATGTGCTATCCTCCCGGTCTTGTTAAATTTAATTTTCTTCAGTTCTCCTTCTTCACATTTTACACACTGCATAGCAATCACCTTCCCTCTTGAATGAAAACAAACTATTTCTTTGCTTTTTGTTTGCTGATAAATTTGATATATCCAAGCCATATTGAAACAACTAATCCGACTGTGACAACGAAGAACCGGAACATATTGTCTTCACTTTGGAACCCCCGGATAATACTGTAAAGCAAAGTAACGACGCCTCCAAGCAAAAGTCCATCAGCGATGACAAGTATTTTTTTGAAAAAGGTTAAACTGAGAATTACAATGATAATCGCTGCGATGAGTGACACAATAGAAACATTACGATTATATACTTGCGACTCCAGCTGATATTGTTGCACTTTGAAATCGTAGGCTTGTGCGTCTTTTTTAAATTCAGCGTATTTTGACGCGCTTTGTGCTATTTCGGGAGCACAATACTTTAACAAAGCCGGCTGATCCGGAAATTTTGGCCCAGTATAAAATGCGGCAATCCCTACTCCGACAAATGTCGCAAGTAAAATTCCGATGAAGAATATATAAATAACTTTGAGTATCATACAAGAACACTATACTGCGAGGCACTAATTTTTGCAGTGATCTGAGTCAATAACCGAGGATCAATCTTCCTTTTTTTTCAATATGATAGTTGCCAGGGTAAACGTTGTCACCATGTCAATATCACAAAGAATGCAGACAGGACAAATGACATGCAGCTGCGCGAGTTCCCGGAAAGCAATCCAGAGACAAAAAAACAAACCAAACGTTGCTACGCCAAGTAACAATTTTTTCTTTCGGTAAACTGCAGCCAGGAAAATAGTGATGTATCCTGCCAAACCATAAAGTGGCGTCGGTACGCCCAACGTTTTTGACACAGCTCCGGAAATAATGGCATCGCAATTGACGCTGCTGTTAATACTACATGGTTGAAATGTTGGATGAAACAGCTGTTCCCACAAAAGATATATAGCGAGGATTATCCCGACTGATGCAAGGATTTTAACATAAAAATAAAGATTTGATTTCATAACGATTTACTTTTTTCTTTATTCCTGTCTTTTTGAAAAAACAAAATATATATGATCGGCAGGATGCCAACGGTATTAAATATCGCGATTGCGATATACCAATACAGTTGATTCCTTCGAGCGGCTTTCCAAAACGCAATAACTTTCCAAATTATTTCCCAAATGACGATAAGAATAATATACGGACTTTGGAGTAATGATGTTAAGAATGTCTGTTGCTGATCTGGGCTCATACTTGACCTCCTATTCAAAATCAATCATACAATTTTGCGTATACTATAGCTGTGACACAGATCAATACAGTTTAAACCGAACGCTAGACGTATTAGAGGCTCTTCTCTACTTCCTGAATCTTCAGTGCGGTTTTGAGAACCGTATCGGGGCTGAGGGAGACTGAATCAATACCTGCTCTGACTACGAACTCGGCAAATTCAGGGAAATCGGAAGGTCCTTGACCGCAGATACCGACTTTAAGTCCTGCAGCATGCGCTTTATCTATCAGCTGTTTTATCGAACGGTGAATCGCTTCATTATTCTCATTGCCGATATGAGCTATGAGCTTTGAATCTCGGTCCATTCCCAAAGTAAGTTGTGTCAGATCATTTGAACCGATAGAAAACCCATCAAAAATCTTGGCATATTCTTCAGCCAGAATGATATTCGAAGGAATCTCTGCCATGACCCATACATGAAGATTCGGATCAAGTTCTTGATCATAATTATTTTTTGACTTATCGTGAGACAGTCCATTTTTCTTCATCTCTTCCAGAACTTTTACGCCTTCTTCCGGAGTCCGGCAAAACGGAACCATAACTTGCAGATTATGCAGACCCATTTCATCTCGTACCCGCTTCACTGCCTGACACTCCAACGCAAATGCCTGCTCAAACAGCGGATCAGTGTAGCGGCTTGCTCCACGAAAGCCAATCATCGGATTCTCTTCGTGTGGTTCATATAATTTACCGCCGATGAGACCCGCGTATTCATTGGATTTAAAATCACTAAACCGCAGCAGTACCTCATGCGGATAAAATGCTGCCGCTATAATCGCAATGCCATAGGATAACTTATCCACATAATAGGCAACCTTATCTGCATATCCTACTGTTCTTTCATCAATTTGTCTTTTTACATGCGCATCCTCCAGTTTGTCATAGTTCAGAAGAGCATTCGGATGAATCTTTATGAAATTTGAGATAATAAACTCCTCACGGGCAAGACCGACTCCTTTGTTGGGGATAAAAGAATAATTAAATACGAGCTCCGGATCGGCAACGATCATCTTGATCTGTGTCTTTGGCATTGAGAAATCGGAAAGATCGGTGGTATTTACTTTATATTTTAACAGCCCTTCATAGACTCTGCCGTGTTCTCCATCCGCACAAGAAACAGTGATTTCCTTTCCATCTTTCAGGACTTCAGTCGCATTACCACATCCGACAACTGCCGGGATACCGAGTTCCCGGGAAACAATCGCTGCGTGACTTGTCCTTCCACCGGAATTGGTAACGATAGCGCTGGCAATCTTCATAATCGGCTCCCAGTCGGGATCGGTAATCTCCGCCACCAATACTTCCCCTTTCTTAAATAATCCCAGGTGTGTAGGATCTTTGATGAACCGTACGTTTCCTTGACCAATTTTGCGCCCGACCGATGCTCCTTCTACAAGAACTTTCCCTTCTTCCAAAAGCACGTAATCTTCCAATACTTGGGTGTCTTTTTTCGCGACAACAGTTTCCGGCCTTGCCTGGACAATAAAAAGCTGCTTGGTCTGCCCGTCAAACGCCCATTCGATATCCATCGGCTTTTGATAATGATCTTCTATAATCATCCCCCACCGCGCAAGCTGCAAGATCTGTTCATCGGATAAAACGAACTTCTGTTGATCGACAGCATTCACCGGTAATGTTTTGGTCGGCGCTGTTCCTTCGACAGAGTAAACCAACTTCTTCTCTTTACTGCCCAATTTTTTACTGATAATCGGTTTAAAGCCTTTCTTGAGTGTCGGCTTGAAAACCATAAATTCATCCGGCGTCACAACACCTTTAACGATAAATTCACCCAGTCCCCAAGCGCCGTTGATCAAGATCGCGTTACGGAACCCACTTTCTGTATCCAACGTAAACAGCACTCCGCTTGCTCCCCGGTCACTTCTGACCATCTTCTGCACAGCTACCGAAAGCGCGACTTTGAAATGGTCAAAATCCCGGTCAACGCGGTATGAAATCGCGCGGTTGGTAAACAGTGAGGCAAATGATTTCTTAATTGCTTCGAGCAAATCATGCTCTCCCTTTATATTAAGATACGATTCCTGCTGCCCCGCAAAAGATGCATCCGGCAGATCCTCAGCAGTTGCGGAAGAACGGACAGCAACATCAACAGCTTCTTTCTCATTGAGCCGATCTGCCAATTCATGATAGGCAGACAGTATGGCTTTCTTCATGTCTTCGGGAAAATCAGCGGAGATAATATGAGTACGAATTTTTTCACCAACCGATTCAAGTTGGACAATGTCACGGGTATTGAGATCTTTTAAAAGTTCCCTGATATGTTTGTCAATTTCATTTCTTTCTATAAAATACCGATATGCGTAAGCAGATACGGCAAATCCAAAGGGCACTTGCAATTTTTCATCGGGGAACAAATTGCTTTGCGCTTTTACTAATTTTTGATACATCTCTCCGAGGTTGGCATTCTTGCCGCCGACATATGGAATATCATCCTTATTAATCTGATCAAACCATAGAATAAATTGCTGTTCTTTCTCACTCATACTATCTAGTCTACAATAAAAATTTTCAAACTACAAACCCAAATTTCTAAAAATCCCATTCAAAATCTTAAATCCTTAATCTTTAATCCTAAATCTCTTCATCTTCCCCGTCACTGCCATTCTCATGATAGTGCCGGCGTATCAATCTCTTTCTCTCAACGAGATTTGGAACGATCTCTTCAATCACTGACGCATACCGCATCGGATTATGGATGAGGTACATTTGGGCATATTCTACCCGCCGCACATTCATGAGTGAAATTGTGCCATAGTTAAACATCCGTCCGAATAACCCTTGTTCTACTTCCACAAACTTAATATCCTCGATTGGGTATTCTTCAGATCTACGAAAAAAAATCCCTCTTCGATGTTGTATCAACGACGCTGATATTTCATAATATTCATTCAACCACTGCATAATGAGATATATTGTAATAAATGTTTTAAGGAATACTAAGAAAATAAGTACCGGCAACCCAATTTGTACAATTAAATGCAATAGCGCAACTGTATTTACATAAACAGCCAACCCAATATGCCAAATAATAATAATTGTACCCGCAACAAGCTCAATTGAGACTAACTTCAAAAGCAAAAAAAAGATACTCTGTCTGATATTGACATGAGTAACATAAATTCTTTTCTTTTCATCCGCCATGGTATTCCTTTCTCTAGGACTGCTTTGCAAAAGTATTATCGCTTTTCCTGAATGAAAACGCAGTGATGTAAATCACTGTAAATATCAACAACACAGACTACAATCTTTTTATGATTAAACTATTACATGCTGGAACATATCATTTAATCGAAACCCGAGGACATACCAAAATTTTGACCTTAAACGGAAAAAGAACGTATGCATGGATCTTTGCCGGAATTATCGGCGAGATTCTTGTAACATCGCATAAAACACATCGTGTCGATCACACGTTGGCGATCGGTAAATACCGACTCTATGATGTTAAAAATGAAATCGCACTCAGAGGAATGCAACATCTGGAGCTGCTGGTCGGGCAAGGAGTATGGCAAGGGTATACGCTTCCGACTGGCTTGCCGACCGACACAAAAAAACGGAATAGAATCATTCCTACCAATGAAATCATAACGAGATCACAACATTCTGGATCACATCATTTTCCTATAGCTTTTGTTTAGTTGTGTGCCTGCCTACCGCCAGGCAGGCGCTCAAGTAAGCAAAAACTAAATGTGAACCGATAAAAATTTCGGAAAATTCTGAATACTCAGAAGCCAGAATTTCAAAAATATCAGAACACCAGATAATGATTCTGAATTACTGATTTTCCGATATGCTGAGTCGTCTGATTTTTCTGAGAAGAACTTTATCCTAGTAAATATTGAGCGTTAGAATTCTCTCTCCAGTTCTTTTTCCAATTTTTCAAGACTGCTGACAAGCAACACATTCTTCTGAAACGTGACAAGTCCTTTATCTTTCAGCACCTTCATCTCCCTACTGACAGTCTCGCGAGTCATGCCTGCTGATGCGCTAAGGTCTTTTTCGGTGATAGTAAACTTAATGCCATCATCTCCTACTTTGCCAAACCGTTTTGAAATAATTAATAACTCGGTGATCAGTCTGGTATAGGCGTTGCCGTTCATCAAATATGCCATGCGCGTCAGAACTCCGTCAAGCCCGCGATATACTCGTGCGAGTAAATCATATACAACATCGGAATTATTTTTCAGAAATGCCAAAACTTCTTTTCTGGATGCACGCCATACAATAACATCATCCATCGCTTCAAAATAGTATAGATTCTGTGTACCGTTTATCCCCCAAAACATAGGAAAAAATGAAATCGGCTTGAAAAGATTCAAAACCTGTTCGTCACCGTTTCGTGAAATAAGGTACATTCGAACGGTTCCCTGCTGAAGGTAAAAAATACCGGGAGGATCATCGTCGGCACGTATCAATATCTCCCCTTTTTTAAACTGCTGTTTTTTATACTGTGTAAAAAACATTTCAAGCTTTTTCTGAATAACGTCATCCATACAAAGCAATTATACCACTTCCATACTTTATTCTTTTGCAAAGTGCCATGGGGATATTGGGTTTGGATAATTATTTCTTGATTATGAAAGTAAAAGTCGCAGTTGTTCCGTCCTTTGAAACGTTCACTTTCTGCATCTGGAGAGTCGGATCATAAATCGAATCCTGCGCGTTGGATGTCAGACCCGGAATATAGAGCTGTGTTGTAAGGATAGGGCTATTACTGTTTGCACGGACTTTTACATGAATATGCGGCGTTCTTCCCGGATATTCACCGGGTATAACGGTTACTAATGTAAACTTTCCCTGAGCATCTGTGTATTGATGTCCCCTCAATGTATAACCGGAATTATCATAATGACCATTGCCGTCTGCCTGCCAGAAATCGAGCCATGCATGTGCTTTCGGATTGCAGTTGGTATCCAATACATAACCGGTCAGGGTAAACTTGGTACCGGGAATATTTTTATCATAGAGATTTGTCCGTTCAGGTGAACCTCCTTTATAATATGGTCCTTCCGTCTCAGAAACAGTCGGTGTACTACTGCAGGAAATTTGAGGATTCGAAACAGAAACGCTGGACGCCGGCGGAGGTTGAATAACAAATGAGGACTGCATTCGGACATAATTAAGCATCAATCCGGCAACAACCAATACTATTCCAATCGTAATAAAAAATTTGCTCCCCATTGCCCTTATCTTACCACAAACCGCAGAAACAAAAATTTTACACTCCACCATCACCGGCAATTTTTGCGATCAGATCATACGTTTGCCGGCTACCAAAATGCAGCATGTTGTGTCCCCACACAGGAAGCGTATAAAGAGTATTTCCTTTCATCAAACTATAACTTTGCGGAACCAATTCGTCATATGTTGAGGTGAACGTCACCATTTTCCCCGGCGGAATATGAGTCTCTTCAAGGCTTTTAACAAATTTGCTTCCGGGTAGTATATCTCTTCCTTTTCCAATAAAAGATATATAGCGCGCTGTCGGTGAGCCATGCATTGGACCGCCGACATTAATAAATGTGTGCACTTCATTCCATTTTTTATACCGTTTCAGAAAATACAAACAGACAACGGCGCCGGTACTGATACCAACCAATGTATAATTCTTGAGTTTATGCTCTCCGATAAACTGTTTCAACCGCAAAGCTGTACTCTGAAAATCTTCAAAGAGTAACGGCAGACTCAATAGATAGGTCCGATATCCTTTTTTTTCAAGATATGTCACCCATTTGTTATGAGAAATATTTGGGGTAAACCAACAGAACACCATAATGATGGTTCCCTTTGTTGCCTTTGGACTGCGGTACCATTTCGGCTGGTAAAATAGACTGAGAAGCGCAGAAAACGGATAAATAAATCCATAATGATATTCCTTCACAAAATCTGAAACAGTTTTAAAAAATCTATACATAAAATTATTATACCAATAAACACAAGGTGGTAGATGCGAAAGGAACAAGTAAACTTTACTTACTATAGGTTAAATGCTATAATTCTATTCTATGCCTGGAACAGAAAGGGTATCGGAAGGACAACAGCCGAGAAGAACCGACGGTCTCATGCCACGACTGACTGATCGTGTCAGAACGTTATCCTCTAGAGTTGTCCCCAGCCGAAGAGTGTGGGTACGGCAACGAGATGCCGGACCTTCACCTGCCCCTCGTCTTGCAGATACTGCAACCGTAGTATCCGCTGTTATTTCACCCGGAACCGTGACAGATGGAGTAGCACGTTCTTCTAGTGTACTCCCTGTAACTGCTGTTCATGAGCCAAGTAAAGCAAAACTCCATGATGAGGCTGCACACCCGGCTGTTACTGTTAATAGAGATCGTGAGGTTGTGGCACAAGCACTTGATGATTCAGCTCCTAGAGAAAGACCAACTGGTAAACAGTTCCCTGTTGCAGCACAGAGAGAACATCCTCCGGTCAGTACGGCAGTCCTAAAAGCTGAAGCGTTAGGGTTTGAAACAAGAGATATATCTGCAACAACTGCTGCGATGTGCAGACTATTTGGTGTAGAACTTGCTGAATACCCTGCATTTGTCCCAGATACTCCAGCAAATCGTCGGGTTATGGAACAATTACAAGCAGCTGGATATCCTGGTGGATGGTTTGAATCTGGAGCAAAATACGAGAGCAGATCTAATTTTATACTAGCTGCTGGCGGAACAGTTGATGATCCATTTACGCAAAGGCATGAATCAGGGCATCCGATTATCCGTTTGCTCAATCCGGATCTAGCAGAAGCTGAGGATCGTTTGCATAAAGTTGCTGAAAATAGAGAACAAATTCCTGCTGACTTAGACGTAAAAAAAGCTATTACTGCAAAAATCATTGCTGAAGGCGGTTGTGAATGGGGAGCGTTGGAAATTGACAGTTCTGACCCCAAATCACAAAAAATACGAAATTTTCTCTTAGCAGGAATTGATACGGATACTCCTGGTAATTTTACAGTAACCACATTCTCTCAAAACTGGATCGATGAGAACTTCGGTATCCTTGAAGATAGCATCAGACAATTAGAAGCGGCACAAAATTGGAATCCAGATAATGGTGATCCACCTTTTATAGACGGATACCATGTCGGTAATATTCCACAACTTGCTATATACCAGGCTTTTAATGCGTATTATGTTATCGGAAACTTTTTCTTCTACCATGCAATTGAATACTTACGAAGCGAAGGATTCCATAGTGAAGGATTAACAGAAAGAATTCAAGAATTGATAGCAGATCCCCCGCAGTCAATAGACGGATACCGGGATCCCGCTGCCTATGTTCGAACGAAATTCTCGCTGACTGAAAGAGCTGATGCTGGCGAAGCAGGTTCACATGAACTACCCCAAACACCAATTCCTTATTTCGAACCCGTCAATACAAATGATGGCGACCCTACTCTCCGTGACCGATTTGGGAACACTATCGTTGAGGGAAGTTATATTGACCCAGATGGCGAAGCAACTCCAACAGCGTACTTAGTCTCACCAGAAGGACAAAATTTATTACGAGATAATCCCGAACTTATTGCGACTGTAGAAAACGGTATACAACAAATCCATGATTTCCTTCAATCAGATTTAGTCTGGATAAGAGCTGCTGTCATTGATCTAGGAAACGGAATAACAATAGAAGAAATGCCCACAGTATATAAGAGTACAAATTCGAAAGTTTTTTTACTCACAATTGGTGACGAGCAATATGCAGTTAAAGTTGATAATGGCGTTGAGAGAAAAGCATTTGAAGATCTATCGCAGCCGTTTACGAAAGAAACGCTCCAGGAACAGGCACTAGCAACAGATCGCGAACAAGATTTCGCTGAAGCAGGAGTTGCTATGCCCGCTATACTGTTTGCCTCTGACCGAATCATCTGCGAAGGATATGTAGATGGAGAACAGCCAACGGATAGCGCAATGTGGGACAAAATGCATAAGCTCGCACGGATAATCCGTACCTATATTAGAATTCAGGATTCACCATTGTGGAATCATGTCCATTTAGATTTAAAACCTGAGAATTTCAGACAGAGAACAGATGGAAGTATGGTATTTGTAGATCCATTCACTCATGATATCCTAGATTAACTGTAATTTTAATCTCCATAATGACTCATATTGCAAGTCTTCTTTGATAACGATATAACGTCCATTCTCTAGTAAAAACCACTTTACTTACTATAGGTTTATGCTATAATACTAGAGCTATGCGTAGAGCAGAAAGCGGATCAGAAGGCCAGCTGCCGAGAAGAACTGATGGACTCTTGCCACGGCTGACTGATCATGTCAGAACATTATCCTCTAGAGTTGTCCCTAGTCGAAAAGTGTGGGTGCGGCAACGAGATGCCGGGCTTCCATCTGCTTCTCGTGCCGATGGAGCCACGACTGCTCTGTCCCCTGTCCTTTCTCCGGGCACAGATGCCGGAAGATCCGTTGTGTCCTATCCTCATGTTGTTCGTGATCCACGTGACACCGTTTCTCTTAATGGCGCGGCAACGTCTGTAACCAGAAGTCCTCGAGATGTCAGCGGTCGAGTTCACCGCGAGCCAGCATCTCCTGCTGCCGCGGGATTGAGACAAACCGGCCGAGAAGCAAGAAACCTGGCATCTCCTGCAGAATCAACTGGTGGCGGCGGCTTGACTCAAATTGCTTCAGAGCTTGATCTTGCTACGTCTCCTTCTCTTTTTAATACAATTTTTACCAACTTGTGGAGACAATCAACTGAAGAAGCGGCAGCGAATGGGACAGCAGCGGCAGGGAGAGGTTTTCTTGATATTCTTGGCGAACCTTTCGGGAAAGGTACCAATGGCTATAATACGTTAGGCAGTGTGGGACAGTTGGCAATGGCACTGCATCTTTCTCCGAATCCTGATGTTGCCGCTATTGCAGAAGAAGGTGGGCCACAAATGATTAGCAAGTTACGCGACAGACAAGCTCTATCAGGTATGAAAATTTTGGATCTTGGTTGCGGACAACTTCCAAGCTTTGCGCTCGCTGCAAAAGCTCTTGGCGCAGAAGTCTATACAGCAGATAGCAGAGATTTAGCCCCAAGCATACGAGCGCAACTTGATGGTCATACGGTTGTAAATTTAAATGATCCTCGCGCTACACGGTTATTACTGAGAGAAACTGGAGGAAATTTTGATTTAGTAACGGACAATATAACAGGACCTGTTCCGGGTGATCCGAGAGCTATCTTTTATCCAGGACCAGATGCGATAAGACGTGTTGGTGAACCGCTTGTCGCTCCCGGCAGATGGTACTACGCTGACGCTTATGTATACCAAAAAGGAAATTTAGCAACTACAGATCATGCGGCAGGTGCGAACGGACAGGCAGTACAACTTGAAGATAGACCGATACATGCTTCTGAATTAACGGTATTTACCGGTGAGCAGAATGAATCCCCCATACCATTTTTTCAACCGGCAAATGTAAATGGATCAGAATTCCCACGGGATAGGCATGGTAATTTTGTTATTGAAAGAAGCCGAGCAACAGGCAATAGTCATAGAGAAAAAGAAGCCTTCCTTGTTTCTCGTGATGGAGAAGGGTTAGTCAGGGATCATCCAGAAATTTTTGATACTATTGACCATGGTATGCGACTACTTGCGGAGCAGGGTGAAGAGGTAGATCTCGGTAATGGAATAAAAATGAGCAAACTAACGAGAAACGGCGGACAATCCCTTGTATACTTTTTAGATGTGGGTACGGAAAAATATGTAATCAGAACACATGCACCGAAAAGTCCTCATGACTCTGACCATTCTCAACCGTTTAGTAATGAAATGCAACAATACCACGCAGTTGCTGTTGACCTGAGACAAGACCTTGCTGATACTGGATTGGAAACGCCTGTCTTTATATTTGCCTCAGAAAGACTTTCTCTTACAAGACATGAGGCCGGAGACTATCCTACGAGAGAATATAAACTGCAAAAGGTAAGAAGATTTTATCCTGCACTGTGGTCGTATATCAAAAATCAGATGTCAGATTTGTGGGATGGTGTGCAAATTGACACTATGGAACAAAATTTCATTCAAAAAAGTAATGGAAATCTTGTATATGTAGATGCTTTTGCACGACCTCATCCTGTACGACGGAGGTAAACTAAAAACAACACAAGACAAACAGTCACACACCACTTTACCTACTATGGGATTTATAGTATAATTCCTTCATTATGCAATTGAGAAAAGAATTAACAGCTGAAGGCGCACAGCAGCCGAGAAGCGACAGTCTGTTACCAAAATTTACCGATATCGGCAGAAATTTAGGAGCAAGAGTCATCCCTAGCCGAAAAATACATATTCGGCAAAGAGAAACAGGACTTCCTTCTTCTCCTCGTCCTGCAAAAATTACTACTGCTTTGTCCCCCATTCTTTCACCAGGAACAGGATCAGATAAAGCAGCAAGATCTCCAGGTGGATCTCGCAAACTTCATATTCGAGAATCAACCGGTCAAAGTGCCGCAGATCCTCACGATGATAAAGCAGTTCCCGGTAATGGTATGCCCGAGCGGCAAGCTAAAGATACGGGCACTCAAAGAGCAGTTGTTGCAGCTGAACCGGGAAGACAAGCAGTAGTATCCGGTCCCGCTGCCAATGTCTCACCGCCTGAAGTGTCAAGATGGCCTGATAACCGTCGTACCGGGACTCCCGGTCCTGAGGTAAAGAAAAACGAAGTAACAGCCGGCTCTGCCCGTACAGATACGCCAGCTAGCGGAACGGCAGCTGTTGCAAAGCCTGCACTCCCTGTAGTAGATCATGATTCAGCGAGAGCTTACAGTGAATCACAAAAAGATCATTATGATATGACAACTGTTGACCGGGAACGGTCATTTGGAGATTACCTGTCTCTATTTACTCTCTCTGAAGAGGAACTGCGAGGAAGACGAGTTGTTGATTTCGGATCAGGTATGAGATTAGCATATGCAAAACAAGCTAAGGAACAAGGAATAACTGTTCTTTCGATTAACCCTGAGCTTCGTAGAAAAGGCAATCGTACCACGAGTGAAGAGGAACCTTTTACAGGAAGAATACCTTTGCTCAGGAGAGTAAGCGATTTGGCACCTACCGGGAAAATAAAAGATGCAATTACTAGTAGAATAAAACAAAGAGTTCCAGCTATAGCAGCAATTGGACAAATGCTGCCTCTTCGAAGTGGATGTGTTGATGTGGGTACTGACTTGTTAGCGATTTCTCTTTATTTACCTCTTGAACAAGATGCGTACACAAGATATTTTGGTGAAATAGACAGAGTTATAAGCCCTGGCGGACAAATGAATATCGCCGTTTGGCTTGATGAAGAACCCCAAAGAAAAGAGCTTATCGAAAAGGAATTACAGAAATTACAAAAAGAAGGATATACAATAACCACATCTCGACAGTTTCTTGAAGCTCACGATGCAACAATATTTAAAATCAGAAAACCATCCTCAGCAAGCATTGTAGCTAAGACCACTGCTGATACGACAAAGTAAGTTACTGTAAATTTATGAACTCATGGGGATCTGCTCTTCGGTGAATTGCGAGTAGCGTTTGATGATATAAAATCCTGAAAGACTTGGTAATAATTGCAGAATTGGTTTAATCTCTTGATAGATCATGCTGGCATCATTGCCGTAAATATAAAATGTGACACTCTCCTCATTCTGTCTTTCACAAAATTCATGTCCGTCATATCTGCCAACTCCTGATGCTTCTATTACCTCCCGTATGATATCATCCAAGTCAAAAACGGCGTCAAGCGCCTTTTTATTTTCTAGTTTGCCGATCGGAAATTGCAAACAGATAATCACTGCCTGCTCTTCCTGCCTGACTCCGACGGGCGAATTATCAAGTAATTCATCCGTAGGATCCATACTCTACTATTTATTCTATAGGTATTTTCACAAAATATGCAAGAGGAGAAAAGGGGCTACCACACTATCTTATGCTCGAATCCATTCTCATTCGGGCTAGAAATTAGCTTGTCTTCTTTAGCTTTCTTCAACAACGTCATTACTTCCTCATCCGTCACCTGCCGAAAATCTTGATAGTACTGACCTATCGCCTCAAGTCTTTCTAGAGATTCCAAACAAATGATAGAATCAACCCAACTCCGCAACTCATTTCCGGTTTCTTTAGAACATACCGGAACAGCTAGGATGATTTTTTTGGGATGGTGTTTTTTTATCGACAATAGTGCAGCCCGTGCGGTTACCCCTGTTGCGAGTCCATCATCGACAAGAATTACTGTTTTATTGGTCAAAAGAGGAAGTGAATCGCCATTTCTGTACAATTGCCTTCTCCTTTCAAGTTCTGTTACTTCTTGTTCTTTGATAGACCGCAGGATGTTATTAGGAATCTGTAGCATGTCAATCATGTCTGTATCCCAAAAAAGAACTCCATCTTCTGCAACGGCACCGATTCCCAGCTCAGGATTTCGTGGTGAACCTAACTTCCTGACAATTACTACCTCAAGCGGCGTTTGAAGTAGCTGAGCAACCTGATATCCTACTGTTACCCCACCTCTCGGAAGTGCGACAACTATCGTACTGTTCTTCGCGTGTTTCACCAATTTCTCCGCGAGTTTTTTTCCTGCCTCAATTCTATCTTTGAACATAATTCCCCATCATCATAACCTGATAACACATGAGAATAATAAATAATAAGTAAGAATATGATAAGAAACTAAAAATAAACTTTATATAAACTTTTATGGTGATATACTTATCATTGCATTGTAATAAGAACTCAACAGTGTTGTAACGACATTTTTCTTTTGCTATGATATATTTTTAAAGAGATCCTTTATGCATTCGAATACCAATGAACGAACAGCATCAAAAAGAATTCACTGGATAGATATTGCTCGTGGTATTGCAATAGTTCTTGTCATCTATGGTCATCTTTTCAGTACAGACCAGCAGCGTTATCTGATTTATGCATTCCACATGCCCCTCTTCTTTTTCATCTCCGGACTGGTATTCAAACCAATAACTGCCAAACCCTTACTGTTTATTGCTCTTAAATACTTCAAACAATTACTGATCCCTTATTATATTTTTGCGGTTCTCACATATATATTTGCGCTTATTTCACAAACTGCGAGCCTCAGTCTCAGCGGTACTGCCTATCAATTGTTCGGGATACTTTACGGAAGCGGGAGTGACGGTATGCTTGGATACAATGTGGTCTTATGGTTCCTTCCCTGTCTTTTTATTACCAAACTTACTCTTGCCGTAATAACACGAAAGATATCACAGACCCGGCACATTCTCCTTTTTCTTGTCGCAAGCGGAACGGTTGGCGCATTTCTTTCTTATGCAACTCCATGGCTGAAGCTGCCTTTTGGTTTTGAAATCGCGTTGAATTCACTTCCTTTCCTCGGCGCAGGATATCTTTTTATGACTCATAAAAGATTTCTAGGAAATTTTATAAAATACAAATTGCCGATTGCCGCAGCATCATTGATCCTTACGTCTTGTATCGCAACGGTAGATTATCAGCTTTCAGGTCATCAGGTTGATCTCCGGATCAACAGAATCGATATCGTTCCTCTTTTTTATCTTGGCGCTTTTGGCGGAATCAGCACGTGGATGGCAGTCAGTCAACTGATTGCCAAAAGTGTATTTTTGGAATATATCGGCAAACACTCACTCGTCATCTTTGCCTGGCACAATATTCTACTCGTTGATCTTCGGGAGATCGTTGGTTCACTCTTGACGCAAGATGTACTCAACTCAATTCAACCTTTTATGTCGACAATTTATACTGGCATGGCAATAAGTATTATTCTTTTCAGCAGAAAAGTATTCGTCAAACTTAAAGTAGCCTATCGCTATGTACCTTTTATAAAGCAATAAACTCCCCAATCGAGGAGTTTATTGCGACAACTAATCTAGTCCCCTAACATTACTGTCCGGTTGGAGCAGATTGGCCACCGGTTCTACCGCCTCTCATCATAAATGCACCATTGCCGATCGTGACATCCAATGCAGTGACGCTGCCGTCTGAATTGGTTGTACCAATAGCTGTAACGGTAATCCCGGATTTCAGGTCCGAAACAGAACCGCTTGTTGCTTTATTGATCTTGGTTTGGCTGGTAAGATTGACGATCTTACTGCTGCCATCAGTTAATTTGACAGTAACACTATCGCTGCCGGTACTGATGATCTGACCTCTCACCGGTGTCATTCCTTGAGCTCCTCCCGGTCCTCCAAATGTTCGTTGGCCGCCTTGGCCGTTAAAGCTCCGGTAAAACTGACCGCCAGCACTACTGGCAAATCCTGCGCGCAGCTGAGTCTTTTGATATAATGTACCGCCGTAGAACGCGCCTGCGCCAACAACGATAACTAAAATAAGTACATAGAGTGGTTTAATTGGCTTCATAGTCTCACCTCCTCTCAAATAATTAAAATTGAAACGAGTTATTCGTATCTCAGTGCTTCAATCGGCTCAAGTCCGGCTGCTTTTTGTGCCGGATACCAGCCGAACAATACTCCGATTCCTGCCGAAACAACAAATGCAACCAGAACCGATTGCGGTGATAAGACAAAAGGAGAACTCGTTGCTGCAGAAATTCCATACGATAGAACAATTCCCAAAATTACTCCGATTATGCCGCCAGCGAAGGTAAGGATAATTGATTCTGTGAGAAATTGGGTAATCACCGTCTTCTTCTTCGCGCCCAAAGCTTTCCTCAAACCAATTTCTCTTGTCCGTTCAGTGACGGTAACTAGCATGATATTCATAATGCCGATGCCGCCGACAAGGAGTGAAATTGCAGCAATTCCTGACAGCAAGGTTGTAAACGTACCCGTAGCAGACGAAGCAGCATTCAAAATATCCTGCTGGGAAAAAATAGAAAAGTCTGCTTGCGTCGGATCAGAAAGTTTGTGCCTGCTCAACAATACATAACCGACTTGATTCTCGGCATCTGTCATCACGTCTTGGCTTTTTGCCTCAAGAGCAATTGAGTTAAGATACGATTGACCAAAGACTTGTGACTGTGCGGTAGTGAGCGGGATATAAGCGATGGCATCCTGATTGGCAAATCCGGTCCCGCCTTTGGAAACCGTTATGCCGACGATGCGGAATGAAATTCCTTTGATACGGATTGATTGTCCTATGGGGTCGGGATTATTTGGGAATAGATCGGATACGACAGTCGGTCCGATGACAGCAACTTTTGCCGCACCGTTATTATCTTGTTCTGTAATGAAATTGCCTGTCTGTATGGTAACTTTATGTACTTCAGAATATGTTGCTGTTGATCCTATTACTTGGATGTTACTATTGTTTCTCCCTGCGGTTACCTGTTCTCTCCCTTCTACCTCGGGAGAAACAGCTTGGATTGTCGTTATCTGCGGTGAAGTCTGGATTGCCTTTGCGTCGTCATTGGTAAGGGTTGTTGCGCCGCCGGCTGCACCACGAACGCCACCACTGCTTTGCGAGCCCGGACTCACGGTAAGTAAATTTGCACCCAGTGATTGTATCGAGTTTTGGACAGATTGCTGTGTCGCTTGTCCCAAAGAAACAAGCGCGATAACGCTGCCGATCCCGATGACAATACCCAGAATTGCGAGACCGGTCCGCATCTTATTTACCGTTAATGTCTGTAGACTTTCAATAATTGTTTCTGTATCCATAGTTCGGAATACTCAGATAACTCAGAATTTCAGAGTGTCTGACTTTCAGAATTTCTGAAGTTCTGATTACTCTGAGTTTTTGCTTTTGTTGGATTTTTATTCTCTCGATCGCTCACAATTTTCCCGTCTCGTACCGTAATAATACGTTTGGCATGCGCTGCTATATCCGGTTCATGAGTGATCATCACGACTGTATGGCCTTTTTCATTGATATCCTGAAAAATTGCCATCACTTCCTCGGCTTGTGCAGAAGCGATATTCCCCGTCGGCTCATCCGCAAGGAGCAGCGCGGGATCCATAGTAAGTCCTCGTGCGATCGCTACTCGCTGCTGCTGCCCGCCAGAGATTTGATTGGATGTATGATTGAGCCGTTCACTAAGCCCCACCATCTGCAGATATTTAACCGCGCGTTCATGCCGTTCTTCAAGTGGAATGCCCGCATACCGCATCGGTAACATAACGTTTTGCAAAACAGTAGTCCTAGGCAATAGATTAAATGCCTGAAAAATAAATCCAATTTTTTGGTTACGGATATCGGCCAACTCGTCATCTGTCAGATTTCCAACATTCTCTCCGTCAAGGATATACATCCCGCTTGACGGGGTATCCAAACATCCGAGTAGATGCATCAATGTCGATTTGCCGCTTCCTGAAGGGCCCATGATTGCGACAAATTCACCTTTCTTTATAGAAAATGAAACATCATCAAGTGCGACTGTCTCGCCCGCTGCGGTACTATAAATTTTGGTCAGATGTGATACGTCGATAATATTCATGACTCATAACTTCTCAGAAATTCAGTATTTTAAACTGTAAAAAGTAACTTTTAATTTTGCATTTTGAACTTTTAACTTTTTTACCCGCCGCGCCGGAAAAATACAGCTCCGCCTCCACCACCCCTGCCGCCGGCACCGCTGAAGGGTGATGCTGTTGAGGAAGAACCACTTGTTGTCGTACTTGTACCAATGACAACTGTATCTCCTTCACTGATACCTGATGAAATTTCTGTATTGGTGTCATCAGAGATACCTGTTGTCACAGGAACTTCGGTAAGTTGTCCATTTTTGAGAACCCGCACATATGATGAGCCGTTGGATGTTTGGACAGCTGCTGTTGGAACAGTAATGACATTGTCCGCTCTTGCTGTTTGTATATTCACTGATGCGGTCATACCGGATTTGATTTCAGATGGCGGCGAAACAAGGTCAATATATACATTATATGTCACAACACCAGACGAGGATGTGCCGATACTATCAACATTAACGACCTTACCGACAAACGTCTGGTTAGGAAACGCATCCAGGGTAACCGTCGCGTTTTGTCCGACTTTTATACTTGGCAGATCAACTTCATTTACCTGTGCAACAACGGAAAGATTGGAGAAATTCCCGATAACTAATACGGTAGAACTGCTGGAGTTAGAAGATGAACTTGAGCTGGTGCTTGAACTGTTTGAGGAACTTGACGACGAAGAATTGGAATTATTATTGGATGCAGTTACGCTGCTGCCGGCACTCACTGATAGATTTGCAACTGTTCCCCCAACAGGCGCGGTAACAGTAGCATTTTGCGTAGCTTGATAAGAAAGTGATGCACTTTGCAAAGCAGCTTGCGCTTGACTGATCACACCTGCCTGATTTTTATAATCAGCCTCTGCTTGTAACCAGTCGGCGTTTTCCTCAATATATACCGGATCTTGCTTTTGCAGATCGGTAGGATTCGGGACACCTTTATCATTGATGAATGTCTGGTTTGCTTTAAATAGTGCAGACTGCAACGAATTCATCTTCGATTGAGCAGTATTCAGAGTATTTTGCGCAGTTAGATAACTGGCATACGCGGTTGCTTTTTCTTCAGGAGTTGCTGTAGATTTCACCGAAAATAATTTTTGTCCCTCAGTTACCGTATCGCCATTCTTAACGTAGACATCCTGAACAATACCTGTTGCTGGTGATGTCACTGATGTTTGTGAGTCCGCGCTAACATTACCGCTTTCCGAAACTGTTGCGATAATACTTGCCCGTTGTGCCGTCGCGGTTTGGTATTGCGACGAAGTACTCTTTTGTCCAAATAATCGTGCCCAGGCAAACCAAATCACAACGATAATGACAATAATTATCAAGCCTTTTTTCCACAATGATAATCCCAATAACCGGTCGAGAAGAATTGGCTTTTTTGCCTTGGGTAGATTCGAAACACTCATGATACTCAAATTATAATTTTGTCTTACTTAATATATGCTTAACTATTCGCACTGAAACAAAATACATCAACTATCTCTATAGTAAGATAATAACGGGAGCAGTACAAGTTGATATTCAGAAACGAGTAACAAGTGAATGAGTGACGAGGAATACATAGGTACAAACCAAGTACTAATCACTCGTTATTATTCACTATACATTAATAACGAACCGTCCAAACCTGCTAGTCATCGTGGCAATTCCATTGGAATCAATCATATAGCCATCATATCCTGGCAATTTCTCGATGAATTGGATTCCTTTCTCACCCATAGCAAAAGCAGCTGTTGCAAATCTGTCGGCATCATATACCGTCGGACCGATCACTGTCATACTTGATATAGCGGTAATTGGATCATTTGGTTTGTGCGGATTATAAATATGCTGCCCTCTTACGTACAGTCCCGATGTGGCAATGCCTTTATTATCTAGCCGAACAACTTTTACAATTTCTTCTCTCTTGAACGGATTACGGATTCCGATTGTCCAGTATGTGCCATTCTCATTTTTGCCTGATACTTGGACATCACCGCCCGCGTCAACATAAAAATTATGGAACCCGTGTTCTTTCAAAAGACCTGCCGCGTTATAAATCGCCCAACCTTTCACAATGCCTGATGGATCAATTTGCCCATTGTGCGCTATATTAAAATAGCCGTTGGATTCCCGTCTCGTATCATCTGCAAGCTGCAAGATCTGCCGGACATCGGTGCTTAATTGTTTTTTTGTTAATTCTCCGGCATTGAACCGCGATATCTCACTTTCCTTTTTATAAGTACTGAACATCCGGTCAACTGAAGCAAAATAGTCAAAAATACCCGCAATGTCGGACTCAGTTACTTTGACATCTACTACCTCTATCGTTATTGGCATTCCCATTAGCAAACGTGTTCTTTTCATATGTTCTTTATGAGGCTTTTATATTGTGTTTTTCGAAAATGAATTAGCATCATTTTTATTTTGCCTGTGACAATGCAGCTGCCAGTGATTCTTTAAATGCCTGACTTGTCTGCGTCGCTCCAGATACGATATCGACATTTGCACTTTGCGCTTGAATAGCTTCTTGTTTCAGAACCGGCATCGCCGATTGATTAACCTCGACAGAATGACTGCTATCATTGGGATACTGCAAGAACTGCACATCGGTTATCTTCCCATTCAGGACTGTTGCTCTTACTTGAATCGTACCATAGAACGCATCTGCCGCAGAGCCGGGATAGCTACCATCCTTATATGCAATGCTTGTATTTGTAGCGTATGTATTTGAACTGCTTGGTTTGCCGGTCGCTGTAGAAGATGCTTGTGAGGAATTACGGCCGAAAACAGCATACAAAGCAAAAACAACAATAGTAACAACACTAATAAGTATTTTCTTCATGAGGTTATTTTATTGCCGGTTTCTTTAATCTTGCTTAAGCTTTGATATGATAATCGAATGAACTGAAAACAAACATAAATCAAATCCAAAAGCAGCCTCCTCTTGGAAGCTGCTTTTCTGCTCTATCTCCTTTTACTCAAGTTACTGTGTCGGCGTTGGAGTCGTATCTAATTTGTGCCAGCCAAATCTACCGAATCCATGCCCTGGGCCAAATGGACGAAAGTATTGTAAATCAATATTGTTCTGCTTCGCCCAATTTTTCAAATCCTGCATTGTTGACTGCATCTGCGCCTTTCTCTCAGCCGGAGTCATCGTCTTCAAATTATTCCTTTGACTCACCAATTCTTTATGTTTATTAAGAATTAGCTGTTTTTGCCCCTCTGTTATCTTGCCGGAATTAACAAGATTTTGCAGATAGGTTTCATAATTTGATTCCATTTTTGATTGCATTTCCTGCTTGTGCTGATCAAAAACAGACTGCACATCGCTAGTACTCAGATGGAACTTACTCGCGATTTCCTGCACCAGAGACGGAACGTCATTCTGTCCCGGAGTCTGTGCGAAAGCATTGGTCGCTGCGACCAATCCTCCGCTCAGAATACTCACCGTCACAACGGTGATCAATGTTTTCTTAGTCATCCACTCACCTCCTATCATTGCAGCAGTATAAATGGTCGGTCTTAAAACATGCTTTAGAAATTAGGGGAAACATTTAGCTTACTAGAGGAAACGTAAGGGTAAAGGTGGTCCCCTTATGATAGACACTGTCAACTTCTATCGATCCGTTATGTGCCGTGACAATTTTCTTCACTATGGATAGTCCCAACCCATGTCCGTCTGCTTGAGAACGGGACTTATCCGCCCGGTAAAACCTGTCAAAAATATGTTCCAGATCAGTTGGTGCAATCCCTACTCCTTCATCCGTTACAAGTATAGTAACGGACCGCTTTTTGCTCATTGATGCGATAGTCACTTTTGTCTTTTCTGGACTGTATTTTATGGCATTATCAAACAAATTCACAAAAACTTCAATGAGACTATTTTTATCACCTTTTACTTTCCCACTGACTTGTGAAAGAGTAAATATTATTTGTTTCTTCTTTGCGAGAGATGAAACTTTTTTATATGCGGATTGGATAACTTCCTGCATTGAAACGGTATCATTATAGATAACATTTTTCTTGGATACATGTGCCAACTGCAATAAACTATTTGCAAGCTCTTGTAATTTACCTAACTCTTCTAAATTACTTGCAATTACCTTTCGAGCACCTTTATCACTGAGACGTTTTTCAAGGAGACTTGCTTCCATTTCCGCACGAAGTGTCGCAATCGGAGTCCTCAGTTCATGGGATGCGTCTGAAATAAACTGATTTTGTTCATCCACCATTTGCTGAATAGGTTTGAGCGTTCTTCCCGCGAGAAAATATCCGGCTCCACCGGCAATAACCAAAATTATGCCGTTGATGATAACAAGCGCAATCTTCAGTCTGTTTGTGATTCCCTGTAACTGATCAAGGGTAAAAATTGCTTCAGGCGGTGTCGGAAGCGACAGTTCAGTTGCTTGTGACTGCAAAAAATGAATTCGTACGATGACCCTCTGGATTTCAAGCGTTGATGCCTGATAAAAAGCGAAACTAAACGTGACGCTGACCAGCATGATAATTGCGAGATACCAGGCAGTTAATTTGAGGCGCGCGGATTGAAACATATTAATAAATCTCAAAACGCAAATCGCATAACTCAAAAATAAAGATTTGAGATGTTAGATGAAGATTTGACATTTGATTTTTGACATTTGAGATTTGCATAATAATTTATTCTCTTATCGTATATCCTCTACCGCGGATTGTGTGAATCAATGACTCTTCTCCTTTGACATCTATCTTATCACGAAGATGTTTGACATGCACTTCAATAGTACTTGGCAGGACATCCGAATCATAATTCCAGACATGCGCGATGATCTGTTCTTTATTCAGAACAGTATTCTTATTCCGCAGGAGGTATTCCAAAAGAGAAAATTCTTTCGCGGATAATTCGACTATTTTGTCGCCGCGTTTAACGGTGAATGTCTTCGGATCAAGACTTAAATTTTTGATACTGAGAACCGGATCGTTTGCCTGGACGGGACGGCGGACAAGCGCTCGGATCCTGGCAAATAGTTCTTCAAACGAGAATGGTTTCACCATATAATCATCAGCCCCGACATCAAGCCCTGTTACTTTATCGGTAATTTGCCCTCTGGCGGTGAGCATCATCACTGGCGTATGAATTCCTTCCGCGCGGATCCGTTTGCAGATTTCAATACCATCCATGCCAGGAAGCATCACGTCTAATATAATCAAACTGAACTCTTCGCCTATCGCAAAATCCAATCCGTCTTTGCCATTATTCACAACATCAACAGCATATTTCTGGAGTTCCAACGCGCGTTTCATGGCGTGCGCTAATTTTACTTCATCTTCAACAAGGAGTATTCTCATATGCAAATGATAATAAACAAACCTTAACGTTTGCTTAAGTGAGGGTATTGTAACAGGTTTTGATCAATCCATTGTAGGAATTTTCTTCCTCGCTACAATAGCATATTTCTTTTTGTCCATTTCCTTTGGGGTAATTTCTGAAGGAGATTCTTCGGGGAGATGAACAGCAACACTGGTAAATCCTGCCTTAATAAGCGTTGGTATGATCGCTGGATCAAACGTACTTTCTACCATAACGAACATGCCGAATTCCTCCAGCACATCACTTGCTTGCTTGAAAAATCGCAATCGTCGATCACTCGTATCGCCAGTACGCAGTTGACCATCAAATCTTGGAAGGACATCAGCTGTTAGTATCGAATTGTACGGTTTAAACCCATCTACCACAAGAGGCATCTCAACAACCTGACTGGCTGCTGTTGATGTTTCCGTGCTATTAAAACTAAGAAAATGACACTCAGCAGGAGGATAAACTGCTCGAACTGCCATCGTATATGCCTGTTGTGTATCGGCAGTGCCTATCCCGAGGAACCTGGGAGTACGGCTGCTTTGTACTGAACTGTCCCGATAATACCGAATTTCTCTTTGAAACGTTTGCATGAGAACGTTATTGGCATTTGGTGTACGAAGTTTTGTTGGTAACGCTCCAGATTCTACTAATGACATAATTGCAAAATTATACAATAATTTTTTTTAGATAGCCTGACCTAAATGATACGTCAAAATAGACAAATAGTCCCTTGACTCATCATTTGAAAAGATTTAATATAGAGGTCTCATGCCAAAAAAAGATACGGAAACAAAAGATGATGTCTGTCCCAAGTGCGGAGCACCCCTCGCAGAAATATCAGTTACCAAGACAGGAAGAAAATTACAACGATGCTCCAAAGGTTCCTGGGATCCTGAGACAAGAAAAAATGTCGGCTGCGATTATGTCAAATGGTTCCCTGTGGAACCCGAGGAACTGAACGAGAAATGTCCCAAGTGCGGAAGCCCGCTTATCCTTGCAACAACCCGCTTTGGCAAAAAAATGAAAAAATGTTCCACCGGTAAATGGGACAGTGCAACCAAAAAAGTCATCGGCTGCGATTATGTCGAGTGGATCAACGGCACGACCGAACCGCTTGATGAAGATTGCCCTGAATGCGGCGCCAAACTTGTCTTATTTACCACCAATGCCGGAAAGAAAATGAAAAAGTGCTCCACAGCCGGATGGGATAGGGAAAAAAGAAAAGCAACGGGATGCACCTATGTTTACTGGCTCAAACCAAGTGAGTATCCTGAGAAAGTAGACAATGGCGGAGAAGAATTTTTACCCCCCGAACCCGAAGAATAATACATATATTATCTCCGACCTTGTGCTGCAAGATAAGCCGCAATTGCTGCATTATACGCTTCGTTATTGGTAGTAGGATTATCGTGCCCCGGATTTTGACCGTCGATATAGACAACATCTATCGGCAAATCCTTAAGAAAATCTCTTACCGATTGAGTCTCATTAACATACGGATCTTTTGTTGGATCCTGGAGAAGAAGATATACTAATTTAATTTTTTTGGCATGAGTTGCATTATAACGGTTTAAAAATTTCGCAAAATCATGGGTAATACTTTCTGTTTGAGAAAGATCCTGCAGTTGCTTATATGCAGTTTCAGCAGAAGCGGCTTCAGGATCCATATATGGCGCAAATGGATTATGAAATTGCACCGCGTCAGTAAGTCCTACAAGTGCAGGACTCGGTCCATAACCGGAAGCAAGAAGCATTTCTGCGATAACTCTTGGTACTCCTTTTATATCATGCAAACCATCTGGTGTACTCGCCAAAAAGACATATTCCGGTGCAATCCGGTCACTGACAAGCGGAATAACCTGAGCAGCAAGTGGCCATGAGCTACTATCGCAAAACCAAGACATCGTTTCCAGTTGTGTACTATTTTTTATATCGTAAAGGCCCTTGCGTAAATCAGTTACCGGATCTCCTTTGTTACCAAGTTTTGCTTTCATACGAACGCCTAAAGGACTCAAGGAAGGCAACACATCGATATTGTGATCTGTATCGTAATTTTGTCCGGGTAAATCAAGCACAATAGATGTTGTCCAGGGATGTAGTACTTCTCCTCGTGCAGGGACAATAGTCGTACGCGATGTATTGAATAAATTTTCAATTGCTAAGGCAGTCTTATCTGCGCTCGCAATAGTACCAGCGGCACCGGCAAATATTGTCATTCGAACAAAGCTTCTTCTCCCAAATTCGCGAGCTCTATCTTTGGGTAACAATTTTACCGGATCTTTTACCGGCTCTGCATCTTTACTTCTTCCCATAGTAATAAACTAGTATTATAGGGTAAATTGGGAAAAATTGCATCTTTTTACCATGAGAGTATTCTATCGTTATTCCAAATACTGTTTATAGAACTCCACCGTGTGCTGCATGGCTTGCGTGAAACTTGTTCCTGAGATATTATGTCCTCCGGTCGGATATTCATACATCGTATGCGGGACTGAAGTCGCATCAAATAATTTCATCAGATCCCTATTGTATCCGATATTCACCACCGCATCATCCTGTGCTTGATCTATCTGGATCGCGCCTTGCAAATCCCCCAAGAAACTCGTCGGTGCCATATCATGCCAGAATGGTTTGCTCAAATCAGGACTGCCGTATAACTTCTGCAGCTGCTGCCGCAATTTAACATTCGCAGAATTGGATGATGACGGAGATGGTTGATAACTTGGATCATTCAGCTTATATTTCACCAAATCCGTATAGGTATACCCTGCCCCGGACCATATCACAACTGCAGGGATATCAGGCTCTGCTGCCCATGCGCGCATGACTACATTGCCTGCCATACTGTGCCCCCACAATCCGATATGAACGGGGTTCACATCTACCATTTGCTGCTCATTGTGACTATCATCGACCGCACCTGAGGCAGTTGCAGCTTTTATTTTTTCTTTTGAAGTGGCCGTTGGGACAGGATGGGCAGACTGTAGTGCGGCATAGGCATTTAATGTATCAACAACATATCCGGCGGAATAATACGCGCCTGCCGGCTGTCCCTGCGAATCTCCATTCCCGCGAAGATCGATCTTAAAGACAACAAAGCCATTGCGTGCAAGATAATCAACATAATCGGTATAGTTCCCAGTTGTTGTGTACGTTTTGGGCGGGATATAGCCATGGACAAAAACGATCGCCGGCCATCCGCCGGTTGGTGGGATACCCACTGGAACAGTAAGCAACCCGTTTATTGTTAATCCGTCCGATGGATAACTCGTGAGATATGATGTATAGTCTGCGTTTTTTGCTATTTGCTGCAGACTTCCCAATTTGCTTTTATATGTCTGCTTACGCAAATACGGAATTGTCAGATTTTCAAGAGGAAATGGTGTCGTCGTAGGAGTAATCTGCGGTTTGTCTACAACAGCTTGGATGGATTTTCTGATCGTTGTCGCCGGCAGTGAATTGCCTTGCCGGAGATATGCAACAATGATGATAAGCAGACTGAGTACGATGAATGAAAACCAAAACCGTTTCCCCATATTCCTCCTTGAATATCAATTATACCAGTGCTTAAGCAACATGCAAAAGGGGAAAATTTCTCGTTTCTTTGATATAAAACTACTTGATTTTATATTCAAAACAGCGCATAATCGTTGTGTAGAAATTTTCTCGAAAAAGCTATCATGAATGGCGGTGATAACTTATGGCTACCAGAAAAACTTTAGTAAAACCAAAACCAAAAACGTTAAAACGGGCTGAACAAGATTTAAAAAATAAACATGTAGGAAAAACCGTGAAGAGTCCTGCTGGTTTTGTTGTTAGAAACGCAAAAGGTGTTCGCACTATAAAAAAGAAAAGAGGTCATGCGAAATAAGAAACGAGGTGATTTTAGTGTCAGATAAAAAAAGCTCAACTAATAAACCACAACCAAGAACTTCTGTTCAGAAAGTTATAAAACCAGGAGCGTTTACCATAGAAAAGAAAAGAGGTCATGCTAAGTCGAAATAACTACTATGGCGGAAGTTTTTATAACTATTTTTAACTGGTTTACAAAACCGGATGTAAATTTTTGGACAATGATCATCGGTATTTTTACCGCTGCACTATGGATAACAGCTAAACATCAATTAAAAGCATTATCAAAGACTTCTCGCGCTGACTTTATACACAGGTTCAAGAATGACTTCTTTACACATGCAACTAGACAGATAATTAAACTAATTGATCAAAATAAGTTAAAATTTGATTCAAAAACAGGAGATTTTAATAATGACATTTCAAGTTATGATGTTGACGATTTAATATTGGGACATTTTGAGGATTTAGGAATATTTGAAAAAAAAGGATATATAGATATTGAAGAAATTTACGAATTGTTTGATTACTATATAGAAAACACTTGGGAAAATTCTGCAATACAAGAATATCTAGAAAAGCTGTCGAATGGTAGTGACATATACGATAATTTCAAGTATTTATATTACAAATGCAAATCATATGGAGAAGCAAAAATGAATCGAGAATTTATATTTCTATGGAGAATAAAATGGAAGCTTAAAGAATTCTGTTTATAGACTCTGTCTCCTAGGTCGTTGATACTTCAGATATTTCTCTTTACAAATACTCTTGCAGAATGCCAATCCTGTCTCTTTGTCGCTGCAATTTATGCAACAAATGTAATGATAATGACACATGTCATATTCACAATTAACGTATGAATCGCATGCGACTCCGCAGTGCATGCAACTGCCGACTACCTCATGCTCCGGAGAATCGGTATTGAATCCAATCGTCATCCTGCCATCAAAGACATATAATTTGCCTTTAAAATGTTTGTTGGGATACTTTTCCATGTAGGTTTGTATTCCGTCTTTGAGTTGGTAAACGTTTTTAAAGCCATTCCCCACGAGAAATCCGGATGCTTTCTCACACCTGATGCCGCCGGTACAGACGGTCACGACCGTTTTATTTTTAAGGTGACTCAAACGCGGCAGTACATCAGGGAGATCATAAAAGTTATGGATGCCTGACGGGATAAAATTCTCAAAATACCCTGAGCTGTATTCATAGTCATTCCGCATGTCGACGATATAAAACTCTTTTTTTTGTTCAAACCACTCGTGCAGCTCTTCTGCCTTAATATACTTTCCTGTCACTTTCTGGGGATTAAGATTTTTGATTTTGGTCGTTACGACTTCCGACCGGTATTTTACTGATAATTTGGGAAACGCATCCCCTGTCCCTTCACTTTTTTTATAGGAGATTCCCTTGAAGTATGGTAGCTTCTCCATTGCCTTTATATATTTTTCAGTGTCCGCAACCAGTCCTTCAACTGTTCCATTGATCCCTTCATCAGCGACGATGATGCGGCCTTTTAAATTCAATTGCAAACACAACTCCCGCTGCTCATCCCGTACCTTCTCAGGCTCAGGAACAGTGACATATTTGTAATATAACAAAACTTGATACTTGGACTTTTTCATAATTGTTATTATATCATCAATCCAAGACAACGTAGCCGCACGAAATAGTCTATTTACAGTGTATCGGGGTAAACGTTTTTGAAATTCTCCAAACTTGAAAGATATTTTTTGGGATTTATCTTCTGCGCTGTCTCAATAGGATTCAGAAGTTCTGAAACAGTTACAAATGTATATCCTTGTTTTCTTAGACTCGAAATGATATCCGGCAGCGCATTGGCAGTCTGCGGGACATTTGGCGCTCCACCAATATGCATAACGATAATCGATCCATTGTGCGCTTCACTCAAAACGTTGTGGATTATCTCATCTTCATTATTATTAAAACCGTCATTGGCAACATCATCCCAATGAACAGTAACAAGACCTTCTTTTTTGACGAGCGCCAAATCCGACTGATCATAACAACCGCCGGGAAAACGAAAATATTTCGGTGTCACATGCGCGATTTGCTGCAAGAGCTGTTGTACTTTTTCGATTTCCGACGGATACTGCGACTGTGGAATTTGCGGCTGGTCAAAACAATATCCTGCCATGGAAGGATGCGAATAGGAGTGATTTTCAAGCTCAAATAATGGATTCTCTGCCAGTTCTTTTGTCACATCTGGATAGGATTCTATCCAAAGCCCTGTGAGAAAGAACGTTGCCTTTATCCGATTCTGCATCAAATAATCCGTAATTCTCGGATCATTATATGTTGCTACCTGACCGTCATGCAGCCAGTCAACCATCACGGGAGTCATATCCGCATCAAAAGTCAGCGCGACTTCTTTTTTATTTCTTGGTCCGTGCCAAACGATCTGGTCAGATGTTATACTTTTTTTGGGCTTTGAAACCACAGCTGTATGCTTTTCCAGCAACTTCTGTGCTATTGGCGTAGTCACCGGCATTTCGGCTGCGGTATCCAAACTTTTAATATCTGTAACGTCCCTCGTCCCGATAACCGGAGTTGCATTACTGACAATATACCAAGCGTTGACATAGTAAAAAAGCGATGAGACAAGAAAAGTAATGACTGCGAGAGAAATTGTTATAAATCTAATCTGATCAGATCGATTGTTTTTTAATTTTGACGCGTCGAAAATAACCCCTTTTGTTTTCTTATAGACCTTTTTTCTCACCGGACTATTTTATACCACTCCGCAATCATTTTCAATAAATTAGTATATGGTCATGCTGTTTTAACAATCTACACGAACCGAAATGATTGCTTCGTTAGGTATTATACTTATTGCATTTTGAAAGCAGAGGGGTATAAAAACTTAGCCGGAAAGAGTGAAGACACAAAAGTACAAATCTTTTTGTTGTGTATGCTACAGTACTCTTGTCACGAGGAAAATAAAAAGAACACCTGCTATCGTCAAAAATAGCATCATGAAGGAACTATGATGACTATGTGCTTCTGGGAGCAGTTCGCTGGCACCAATATAGAGTAAAAATCCTGCGAAGAATCCAAGATACAATTGCAAAATGTTATCTGGAATATGGATAAAAAATGTTGATAACACACCAAGAATCGGCGTCACCGCATCAAGCAACAGAAGCATAAAGGCTTTCTTCGTCGTATTTTTATTTGCAAGCATGAGGGTAACCGTATTAAGACCATCTGAAAAATCATGCGCGATAACCGCAATCGCAATTAACAAACCGACATGCGGACTGACATGAAATCCAAGTCCTATGCCGACACCATCAAGAAAGCTGTGAAACGAAAGTCCCAAAGCACCGACAAGTCCTACCGATTCATGATGATGATCAAAATGATGTTCATGGTGTTGACCTTCAGTATAATCTCCTTCATGGGAATGATGAATAATAATCGTTTTTTCAAGAATATGGAATGCGAGAAATCCGACAACAAGTGCGATAAACGCATTGGTAACCGGAAAATGCTGCTCCATACTGAGTGACACTACTTCCGGAAGAATATCAAAAAAACATACTGCAACAAGAACACCCGCAGTAAAACTCATTATATAATGCAACCTGTCTTTATTCTTGATGCTGAATATGCCGCCGGAGAGTGTTGAAAGAAAGGTAAAAAATGATAAGATAATTGCTTCCATATTATTTCTGGCAATTCTGGCATAGTCCATAAAATTCCAGACTATGTCGTTTGATCAATAACTTCTTTTTACTTCGTATTTCTTTTTCTAATTTTTCGATGCGACAATCCGAGATATCTTCAATTGTTCCGCAATTATCGCAAATAAAATGATGATGATCCGCCTTCGGACCATATTCATAGCGGAATTTCCCTTCGTTAAACTGTATCGGGACAACCAGACCTTTATCGGCAAAGGCATGCATGATGCGAAAAATTGTTGCTTGGTCCGCTTTGATTTGTTTTCTATCGAGGTATTGAGAAACTGTTGCGATATCAATCGGCTTTGCCGATCTCTCCAAAACCTGTAGTACCCCAAGTCTTGCCGTGGTTACTTTGAGATTTGCTTCCTTTAATTCTGTTTTACAATCGTGCGGTTTTTGCATTTCAAACGCGATTTAATTGCATTTAGTATATGCAACTAACTTGCGTTTGTCAAGGGGAAAAAAAGAGCCTATTGCGGCTCTATCAGTTCATTTACTTTTTGAAGTAAATCCATGATATCAAATGGTTTGGCGATAAAAGCATCTGCGCCGGCTTCCAATATGGATTTCTTAATCGCCGGATGTGCAGATATCATCATAATGGGTATCTGTTTTGTCTTTTTATTCATTTTTAATTTCCTGCAAATCTCCCGACCGTCTATACCTGATAACAAGACATCAAGAATAATAAGTTTAGGTTGTTTTTTTTCCGTGATTAGCTTTTCAACGTCATCGCCGTTTTGGGTTGTTTCTACGGTATAGCCTGAGTCCTCCAAAACAAACCGTAATGCGTCCAAAATATCGAGGTCATCATCTACGACCAGTATTTGCTGCATAATTAATTATTATATCCTTGTTTGAATATGCGTGCATTAAGAGTTGTGTAAGAATACATTTGCCAAACTTCCCTTGCATCTTTTTATCCACTTTTGCTACACTGATAATACTGTCCATGGGTTATATCAAAAATTACGATCAACTTGCTACCAATGAAGACCGCAAAGTAGTCCTCGAACTTATTGACACCGCATATACTGCGATACAACCTGCACATGTGTTCGAGAATCATTTTTCACTCGATGGCGAGAAATTAACTATCCTTGATAAAACATTTGACTTGAGTAAGTTTGATGGAATTTTTCTTTTAGGCTTTGGCAAAGGCAGCGCGGGCAATTGTAAAATACTGGAAGATAAGCTCGGCGACCGGATCGTCGACGGCTATGACATCGATGTTGTAGAAAATCCGCATTTCAAAAAAGTACACTATACAAAAGGCACGCATCCCCTGCCATCAGAACAAAACATTGCGTTTACCAAACATGCCATCGAGCATCTTGAGAAAACAAGTGAAAAGCACCTGGTGCTTATTGTCACGTGCGGCGGCGGCTCGGTGCTCTTTGAGGCACCGAACAAATTAAATCTCGACCAAATAACCGAAGTCAACAAAGCACTTCTGCAATCAGGCGCAGATATTGAAGACATGAATGCTATCCGCAAACATCTCTCCCGAGTCAAAGGCGGCGGTCTTGCCAAAATTCTCTATCCGTCAACTGTTGTAAATCTCATATTTTCCGATGTCCCTGGCAATGATCTTTCAGTCATCGCATCCGGTCCGCTTGTCGCGGATCACTCAACAATGAGTGATGTGAAAAAGATTATCGCCAAGTATTCCCTCTCTTCAAAAGTCAAACTCCCACCTGATGCGTTTGCCGAGACACCGACAGAACACAAATATTTTAAAAACGTCCACAATGTCCTCATGCTCAGCAATCATACGGCGCTTAACGCGATGGAACAATTGGCAAAAGAAAAAGGTCTGAAAGTCCATGTTCTGACTGACCGTCTGCAGGGAGACGCAAGGACTTTGGGAGAAAAACTCATTAACGAAACACCACCAGGACATCTACTCATCGCAGGCGGCGAATCGACGATTAAAGTATCCGGCAAAGGCCGCGGCGGACGCAACCAGGCCCTCGTCCTCAATGCACTATCCGTCATTGCGAGCGAGCAGCGAAGCAATCCCCAACAAAATATCCTCCTTGCTTCTTTCGGCTCAGACGGATGGGATTTCTATGAACTCGCAGGTGCCTTGGCCGATAAAGATACCCTTCGCAAAATAGATGAACTCAAACTCAACACGCAACCGTTTATTGCGGACGACAACAGCTACGAATTCTGGATAAAAATCGGCGACGGCATCAACACCGGACATCTGGATTCCAATGTCTCTGACCTGTATATTGTGTTGAAAACTAACTAATATTGTCAATGCAAAAAATATAAAAACTGCTATAATTGCTCTGTTGTGACAGTGAAACAATTACAAGAACTCACAAAATTAATCAGATACTTCATACTGGTCTCCACAACCGAAGCCGGGTCAGGCCATCCAACGTCATCACTTTCAGCCGTAGAACTGATGACCGTTCTTTTTTTTGATGGATTCCTGCGTTATGATCTGAAGGATCCAGCAAACCCGAACAACGACCGTGTCATCTTTTCCAAAGGACATGCTTCCCCGCTCTTTTACGCGATGTACACCGCGGCTGGTGCCATAACCGAAAAAGAATTACTGACACTTCGAAAATTCGGAAGCCGTCTCGAGGGACATCCGACACTTGAATTTCCGTACACGCAAGTACCGACCGGCTCACTTGGCCAAGGTATTTCAGTCGGAGTCGGTATGGCGATCAATGCAAAATATCTTGATAAAATTCCGGCGAAAACCTATGTCCTTCTTGGTGACAGTGAGATCGCCGAAGGATCTGTCTGGGAAGCGCTGCAGATCGCGCATCATTACAAACTGAACAATCTCGTCGCGATCCTTGATGCGAATCGCCTGGGACAAAGCAAAGAAACATTGGATGGTCATGATATAAAAACCATCGCGAAAAAATTCGAAGCATTCGGCTGGGAAGTCATCACGGTAAACGGACACTCACTACCGCAAATTCAAAAAGCATTTACCAAAGCGCAGCAATCAAAAGATAAGCCGGTGATGATCGTTGCCAAAACATACAAAGGCCGTGGTATTTCCTTTTTGGAGGATAAAGAAAATTGGCACGGCAAGCCGCTCAATACAGAACAATTGCAGGATGCATTGAAAGAATTAGGAAACGTTGATACCCAACTGCTAGGAAAAATCGCCAAACCAAAAACAGTAGCAATCAAACCGATCAAGAAGTCAGCATTAAAACCAATATCATATGACAAAGGACAACTGCTTGCTACTCGCAGAGCATATGGCAATGCTCTGACCCGGATTATGCCAGCTTATCCAAACGCGGTTGTTCTTGATGCTGAGACAAGCAATTCTACGTTCTCCGCAAAAGGACAGGACGTTGCACCAGACAGATTCTTTGAAATGTATATCGCCGAACAAAATATGGTCGGCACTGCAGTAGGACTTTCCCGCGTAGGCAAAATCCCCTTCATCTCGACATTTGCCGCGTTCTTCTCCCGGGCGTTTGATCAGATCAGGATGTCACAATACTCCGATGCCAATATCAAATTCATCGGCTCACATGCAGGCGTCTCTATCGGTGAAGACGGCGCATCGCAAATGGGCCTTGAAGATATCTCGATGTTCCGAGTCATTTTCGGAAGCGTTGTTCTCTATCCAAGTGATGCCGTATCAACGGAAAAATTGGTCGAAGAAGCAACTACGCATCATGGAGTGGTGTATATCCGCACAACACGCAGCGACACACCAGTACTGTATGCTAACGACGAACAATTCCCTATCGGCGGAAGCAAAACGGTCAAACAAAGTAAATCCGACACCGTTACCGTAATCGGCGCAGGCATAACCCTTCATGAAGCACTTGCGGCTTATGAAGTATTGAAAAAGGACAGCATTATGATCCGGGTCATTGATCTATATAGTATCAAGCCCCTGGATGTCAAAACACTCAAAAAAGCGGCCAAAGAAACCAAAGCAATAATAACTGTTGAAGATCATTTTGAAGAAGGTGGTATCGGCGAAGCAGTTAAGGCAGCACTGGTCAATGAAAATGCAACGGTCCATTCTCTTGCGGTCCGAAAAATGCCACACAGCGGCAAGCCGAAAGAACTGCTTGATTATGAAGACATCTCTGCAAACGCTATTGTGAAAAAGGTAAAAGAACTCCTTAAAAATTCTTAATCAAACCGCGTTACTTATAGGTATTTATGGATTATCTTCTGAAGCTGATTATAGAGGCTAGGTGTTGCAGAACAAAAAGGATAATTCTCTTTCGCTCTTTTTAAATGATCCGTATAATCCAATGTACTGCCATCAAAATTAGTAAATATTCCGCCTGCTTCTTCAACAATTATTTGCGTCCCGACAACATCCCAAATGTTTGTATTTCTATGATGTGCTCCACCGTAGGTTCCTCTGGCCAAAAACATACAATCAAGCATACTGCCGCTCGATCGTACATTCCTGCACTGCAGGATAATATCCTTAAGAATTTGTGATTCTATTTCTGTTCTTTCAGGATCAGATTGGAATCCGTCTACATTGTAGCTAATGAGCATTTTCAACATATTCTGTTCATTGCTTACATGAATTGCTTTCTTGTTAAGAAATGCCCCTTTACCTTTTTCTGCAGTATAGAGTTCTTTAAAATATGGAAGAACCATTCCTCCAGCGAGCGGATGATCTTGATACAGTAAGCCCAGTATTGTTGCATACAGTGGTGAAGCGTTAGCAAAATTACTTGTTCCATCAATCGGATCAATGATCCATGTATACTCTGAATGATTATCGATTACCCCTGCTTCTTCATCAATAATATTATGAGAAGGATATTTTTCCTTTATTGTATTAACGATATACTTTCCAACTGCTAAATCTGTTTCTGTTAAGACTTGATTATTATCTCCTGATTTTGTCGTTCCTTGAATTTTTCCGAAATTATCCGTTGCTATTTGAGATGCTTCTGAAAGAACCGACGTGATAAAAGAAGAGTAATCCATAGAAGAATTATAGCAAAAAATAGCAATTTAATTCCGACTTGACGTCTCTGCACTTTTGGCGCATGATTAAAATAGTGCTGGAAGAATTACACGAAGACAAATTAATAGACCTCGAAAAAAAGGCAGAAGAAGCCCGAGAGCTGATCATAAAATCGCTTCTTGAAGCAGGATCGGGACATTCAGCAGGTCCGCTTGGCATGGCGGATATCTTTACTGCGTTTTATTTTCATATTCTCAAACACGATCCCAAAAATCCCGATTGGCCTGAGCGCGACCGGCTGGTACTTTCCAACGGCCATATCTGCCCGATCCGCTATGTTTCAATGGCGCAGGCAGGCTACTTCCCTATTGAGGAATTGAAAACGTTACGGAAAATAAACTCAAGATTGCAAGGTCATCCGCACCGGACCGCTTTACCGGGACTCGAAACGACTTCCGGACCGCTCGGCGAAGGACTCGGACAGGCAATCGGCATCGCACTTGCAGCCAAACTTGATAAAAAAAACTATTATACCTATGTCATCACCGGTGATGGAGAGCTGGACGAAGGCAATATCTGGGAATCAGTGATGTTTGCCGGCAAAAATAAAATGAACAATATCATCATGACTATCGACCGCAACAATATCCAAATCGACGGTTTCACCGAAAATGTCATGCCGCTTGAACCGTTGAAAGAAAAGTTTGAGGCATTTGGCTGGCACGTTCTTGAAGTTGACGGCAACAATATCAAAGCATATGTTACCGTGATCAAGGAAGCGCACGCGATTTATGAGAAACCAACGGTGATCATCGCCCATACCATCCCGGGACAGGGTGTTGATTTTATGGAAAAGGATTTCCATTGGCATGGCAAGCCGCCGAATGCGGAAGAAGCAAAAAAAGCGCTTGATGAATTACGCACGCTCAAGGGACAGATTGAGAGTGAACACAAATAAAATATAAGCGGGTGGCACGGGCGGAGGGCTCCCAGCAGCGCGCAGTTCGTTCGCAGCAAAGCAAGACTAGAATGAGCACTGATGGGAGGAGCCCGGGACAGGACCCGCAAAAACTAAAAAATTATGTTGAATCCTAACTTAAAACTAAATACCAAACTCTTCGACAAAGATGTCGCAACCGCGCCAACTCGGGAAGGTTTTGGCACGGGACTCGTGGCGCTGGGTGAAATCAATCCGAGAGTCGTAGCATTGGCCGCGGACCTGACTGAGTCAACATACGCACATAAATTTGCTGAGAAATTCCCCGATAGATTTTTCCAAATTGGTATCGGCGAGCAGAATATGGCATCAATCGCAGCAGGGCTTGCGGAAAGTGGTAAAGTCGCTTTCATCTCTTCATACGCAACGTTCTCACCGGGCAAAAATTGGGAAACGCTGAGAACCACCGCAGTCTACAACGAAGCAAATGTCAAAATTGCAGGCCATCACTCAGGCATCATGACCGGACCTGACGGCGCCACCCATCAGGCAACAGAGGACATCGCCATCACCCGCTGCTGGCCAAAGATGCATGTCTATGTCCCTTGCGATGCTATCGAAGCACGCAAAGCAACCATCGCGTCTGTTGATATCTCCACCCCAGTCTATCTCCGCTATACCAGAGATAAAACACCAGTCATTACTACCGAAGAGACGCCATTCAAAGTCGGCAAACTGCAAACGTTTTGGGTGAACGAAAATCCCAAAGTCACCATCTTTGCGACCGGCTACATGCTGTATTATGCACTCGTTGCCGCAAAAGAATTGGAGGAAGAAAAAATCCCTGTCCTCGTCGTCAACGCAGCGACGATAAAACCGCTTGATGAAGAAGGAATTCTTAACGCAACTCGTGATTCACAAGCAGTTGTTACGGTCGAAGACCATCAAGTCGAAGGCGGTATGGGATCTGCTATTGCTGAACTACTTGCAAAGACCACTCCACTTCCGATAGAATTTATAGGGTTGCAAAATACATTTGCCGAGTCAGGCAAGCCTGCCGAGCTTGTCGAAAAATACGGCATGGGAGTGAAAGATATCAAACTGGCTGTAAAAAGAGTTATGAGAAGAAAGTAAAAATTTCAGAATACTCAGAAGACTCAGACATCAGATAACCTGAATGTCAGACGTTCTGATTCTCCGAGTTATTCCGAGTTTTCCGAACTATGAATCCTGCCCTTTTAGAAGAACTGAAAAGTATCATACATGGTGATGTCGCGGTTGATGATGAGACGCTGATGAAGCATAGTCATGACGCGAGTCTTTTTGAAGTCAAACCGCAAGTCGTCGTCTACCCAAAAGACGAAGCAGATGTCCAGGCCCTCATCAAATTTGTCAGCAAACATAAAAAGGATCATCCCCACCTTTCACTTACCGGCCGTTCAGCAGGGACAGACATGGGGGGCGGATCGATCAATGAGTCAATCATCGTTGACTTTATGAAATATTTCACCAAGATGGGTGAGATAAAAAATAACATCGGAACAGTAGAACCGGGAGTTTATTATCGTGATTTTGAAGCGGAAACACTCAAAAAGGATCTTATTTTTGCATCCTACCCTGCTTCACGAGAACTTTGTGCGATAGGAGGGATAGTCAACAATAATTCCGGCGGCGAGAAATCACTGATGTATGGCAAGACAGAAAATTTTGTCAAACGGACCAAAGTTGTTCTTTCAGACGGCAACACGTATGAATTTACCCCTCTCAAACGCCATCAGCTCCGCGCTAAAATGGCAAAGGATGATTTTGAAGGCAGACTATACAAACGCATTTATAAGCTTGTTAAAAGAAATTATGATGTACTCCAGAAAGCCAAACCAAAAGTCAGCAAAAATTCCGCCGGCTACTTCCTCTGGAATGTATGGGACAGGGAAAAAGATATTTTTGATATGAACAAAGTCTGGGTCGGTGCACAGGGAACGCTTGGGATGATGCTTGAGGCAGATCTGGAACTCGTACCGGTACACAAACACCGTGAGATGGAGATCATCTTCCTGCATGATCTCACGCAGCTTGGACAAATTATCGATGCAGTGCTTCCGCTCAAACCGGAGAGTTTTGAAAGCTATGATGATAATACCCTCAAGCTCGCACTCCGCTTCTTCCCGGAATTTGCAAAGAAGCTTGGGCCCTTCGGATTAATCCAATCCGGATTGGCTTTCGCTCCCGCATTCATGAAAATGTTTGTCGGCAAACTTCCCAAACTCATCCTGCAGATTGATTTCACCGGCAACGATCCAGAGGAACTCAAACAAAAAATCGCAGAACTGAGAGAAAAATTAAAACCCCTCCATCCTGAAACCAAAATCGCTATTGAAGATCAGGAGAAACGATACTGGCTGGTAAGACGGGAAAGCTTCAACCTGCTGCGGAACAAAATACGAGACAAACACACTGCGCCGTTCATCGACGACTTTGTCATAAATCCTCATGATATCGGCGAGGTTCTCCCGCAGATTACTGACGTTGTCAGACGTTATCCGGAATTTATCTATACAGTTGCGGGGCATATCGGCGACGGCAACTTCCATATCATTCCGCTTGTTGATATCAACAATCCCGAAGTCCGTAAAGCAATTCCGCAGATATCTGATGAGGTTTATAAAATAATTTCAAAATATGGTGGTTCCATAACCGGTGAGCATAATGATGGTCTGATCCGCACGCCGTATCTCGAAGGAATGTACGGCAAAGAAATTATCAAACTCTTTGAGGAAACAAAAAACATCTTCGATCCGCAGGACATTTTCAACCCGCGAAAAAAAGTAAAAGGCAATCTCGCCTGGGCATTAGACCACATCCGGACAAATTGGAATGTTATTCAAGTACCAAAATAAACAAACCACTACAATTTCGTAACTCGAAATCCTATACAAATTTATTTACTTTTTGAGGAGAACATTGATCCGGGTTTCCAGGGTGTGCCGAGCATTGGCAGAATCCATTGGTCAAGACCGATCCATCCGGCAACGCGCCAGGCAAGAATGAGGAATAATTCGATGAGAACCATGATCGGATTGACACTGACTGTTCCGGCAAAGAGATAATTCATATTCATTGTTGCCCCGAAAAATGAGGCAATTCCCGTGAACAAACCAAGAATCAGCGCAACCCCGACAGCCAGCTCTCCAAAGGCAACCAGATGAGAAAAGAAACTCGCATTTGGCAGCACAACGTGCTGCAGCCAGACGGCATACCAGTCGGATACGTCGGGATGTGCTCCGGATGATTTCTTCAATGCGCCAGCGACAAAACCTGCCAACGCGCCGCCTGCATGTGGACCGACCCACACCGGATTGATAACTTTCTCATATCCTGCTTGCACCCATTCCCATCCGAGATATAAACGCAAAATTAACCAGATCCAACTCAATCGGGTATCACCAAAAATAAATTTGGAAATTGGCGGTTCGGGAAGACTGGTAACAACTTCACTTCGTTTGCTCATAGAAATAACTTCTGCAATCAGCGTAGAACTTTTGTCACTAAAAAGTCAAGTATTTAGATCAAAGACATTTTATGATAGTTGTACTCTCTTGCATTTCAGATAAAAACACTATACTATGGATTGATAAACGCTATGGACACACAAGATCTTGAAAAGACAGCCAAAGCAATGGTAGCATCCGGCAAGGGTCTTCTGGCAGCCGACGAAAGTGATAAGACCTGCCAAAAGCGGTTTGACAGTGTTGGTGTCGAATGCACGCAAGAGTCAAGGCGCGAATACCGTGGACTCCTCTTCACAACACCTGACGCCGAACAATTTTTAAGTGGTATTATTTTGTATGATGAAACGTTTCATCAGGAAACTGACGATGGGCAGCCGTTTGGTGAATATCTCCAGTCAAAAGGCATCCTGCCGGGAATCAAAGTTGATAAAGGGCTTGTTGATCTTCCCGGATTTCCTGAGGAGAAAGTTTCTCAAGGTCTTGATGGACTGCCTGAGCGGATGGCAGAGTATGCCAAACTCGGCGCGAAATTTGCCAAATGGCGCTCGGTTATCACGATCGGCGATGGCATCCCCACTGATATATGCATTAAAGCCAACGCATACGTCTTAGCACGTTACGCACGCATCTGCCAGGATGTCGGGATTGTTCCGATCGTTGAGCCGGAAGTACTCTTTGACGGCAAACATACCAGTGAACAATGCGAAGAAGTGATGGCAAAGACATTTGGTACGCTCTTTGAATACATGGAAGCATTTAGAGTCCACATGCCGGGAGCAGTTTTGAAAACAAGTATGGTGCTTCCCGGCAAAGAAAGCGGCGCAACGATTGAACACGATGAAGTTGCCGAACGGACCGTCAGAGTGCTGCATGACCATGTGCCACAAGACCTTGGCGGTGTGGTTTTCTTAAGCGGCGGACAGACCAGCAATGACGCGTTTATCAATCTCAACCGCATTGCCAAAAAAGGTCCGCATCCATGGGGTGTCACCTTCTCTTTTTCACGAGCACTGCAGGATTCCGTACTCAAAGCCTGGGCGAAAGATAGAAAAGATAAGAAAGGTACTCAGGATCTTTTCCGTCAGCAACTTGAATTCGTGGGAAATGCCAGCAAAGGAGAATTGGATGAATCTCAGCTCCACGGAGATACCTTTGTCACCAAATCACAAGACCTCTGATCAGAACACTCAGATTGTCGGATAATCGGTAATTCTGAGGTTAAGTAAACAAACTCTGAATCTCTGATCTATCTGGAATTCTGTTTTCTGATTTTCCGAGTATTCCGAGTCTTCTGAAGATATATTATTTAACGAGTTCTTCCATCTTACTCTTTGTCAAAAGTCCAGCTTGAGCGCCGATTTTTGAGACAACTGCTGTCGCGTTCCATGCTCCCCAATCCATCGCTTTGGGGATACTCAAGCCGGAATGTATTGCTGCGATGAACCCTGATGTATATGCATCCCCTGCACCGGTCCGCTCAACAACCTCGCCCTCATGAATTCCATGAACATAAAATTTACCGCTGCCATCCATCGCGTATGACCCTTTTTTCCCGTCAGTCACAATAACTATTTCAGGACCTAGCTTCTTCACATCCATCATCAACTCTTTCACATATGCTTCTTCATGCTGAGGCGTTTCGGTTTCATGAAGTAAGTATTCAGTTTCTTCCTTATTCAGAAAGAGCATGTGAGTATTTCTTAACACTTCATGGACGATATCTTTTCCAGCGCGTAACTGCCTGGAACCCGGATTGAAGGCGATTTTTGCTTTACTCTTGCGGACAAATTCCAAGACAGTCCGATACGGCTTGCGCCATTCATTTCCTAGACTGGTCATATACACGATATCCGCAGATACATCTTCAAAATGAAAGTCGTGTTCCCGATCCACGTTTTCAATAAAGAGAGTCCTGTCACCTTTAAAATTGATAATGACAGAAAAATTAGACTGACCTTTGACTTGCGTAACGAGCACACGTTCGATATGTTCTGTTGCCAAGGTATTGCGGATTTTTAATGAGAACTCATCGTCTCCGATCTCGGCGCAGAGTGATGCTTTTAATCCCAACCGGGAAAGCCCCACCGCCACATTGGTAGCATTGCCGCCGATGGTAAAGTCATACCGCTCAACATCTATCTTCTCACCGAATTTAAAACATAGCCCACCGGTCTCATTGTCAAGATGAGCATCAGCATTTGCATGTGCCAACGACATATAGGCGTCAATCGTTGATTCTCCTACAGTTATGACATTATAATGACGATTAGAATTCATAGCTACTTCTAGCGTAGCATTTAGAAAATTAAAATGTCAAAGAGGAAAAAAATGTTTGATCATGTATTACTTGATTAACCGCAAAAACCAAGGGAGTAGAACTCTATGCAGCGACAGGAAAAGTAGGGATGAGATGTTTTCTGGCAAGATCCATACCCCAGTCAAGTGTTTCTACAACTACATTATTTGGCGTTACTTCTCTCTCGTCAAAATCTTGGAATACTACTCCTTCACCCATTGCGGCCATTGCAGAACATCTTGTCGCTACGCTTCTCATATGCGTCCGTGTTGTTTTAAGAGGATCCGTTGGATCAGGTTCAAGTCTTTTATCAACAGCTTCGAATATTGCATCGGAAATTGCCAATTCTCGTCTTATAGACGACGTATCACCTCTCCTGGATGCAAATTCTTTAATTTCAAATCCTTCTCGTAAAAAGCGATGATCTGCCCTTTCTCCATCCCGAAAATCAGTAAGTGCAAACAACAACGGCAATACTAAATCTTGATATCCAGCAGCAAGCTTAATTGCGAGTGGCTTTGTTGAGAGAAAGAGCTCCTCTGCTTCTTGCTGGTTTGGTAGTCTTCCATATTGATGCTCAAAAACTCTCGGTACCGCTTCAAATAAATTAAATTGCGTATTTATCGCAGTGCCAATTCCATCCATGATGATACCTTCGGCGTAAGATCCACTGAGAAAACCGTTCTGATGACCAAATCTTGACATATCTTTAAACCAAACAAAGGCTTCATCTTCCGGAGTCCTTGCATCTTGTGAAAGTCCACGAAGTCTTGCTTCTCGTTCTCCTGCCCATGCATGTGCTCCGGCAAAGTAGGTTTTTTTTACTGCATTTTTAAGTTGCTTTATCCTGCTTGCAAAGTCTCCTTCTACTGCTGCCAAAGGTTGCAAGACTTGTTCACCCGAAGCGTCTCTTTCACTGGTTTCAGCAATATCGGAGTGAATACCTCTCTCCCTTCCCCTCCTAACTAAATCTCTTCGTAGATCAACCACTTTTCTCCATACTTCTTCAATAAAAATCGCCGATTGTTCGCTTCGTTCTTCAGTTAAATCACCCCAAAACACACGTGCCTCGGCTCTTACTTCTTTTGCTGTAGCACCTTCTCTGGGAGTTAATGGAATGGCAGTATGATGAACAGCAGTAGATCCTGCTCTGACAATAGGGACAATATTTACTTGATTATCTTTCGGTCCGCGGAGGTCTTTGAGTCCTTTTACTGAAAAAGGACACTCAGCGGCTTTTATTGTGGTCGCAGCCGTTTCTGTTCCGGTGACGCTCCCCTCTCCATCAGTGACTGATTCACCATGATAGTCCAAACCTGCTGCAGGTGCTAACGCAGACTTGCCAATATGATGAACTGTTGACTCGCCTACGTCGCCATTATCCCTCCAGCGAATATGTAAACTTCTTCGGGGCCTGGACAAACCACGACGAACAGAGCCTCTAGCTACTTGTGAAGGAGCAGACAAAACTTCGCTTACTGGACTCACTGTTCTCCTATCTCGTGGGGTCGCGGAATCGCCCCCTGTTGACACGTTTCTTTCGAATCTCGCAAACACAACTGTCAAATTGTAGCACATTTATAGTAGAGAAATACCCATCATAACGTACGAGACAACCACAGCAATAACATTGCGGAAAAGAAATAACTCCATTACACTTTTAGTATGTCGGTAAAAAGCCTCACCAAACCAGAAGACCTCCTTCTTATCACAACAACAGTTTTAGGGTTCTTCTTTTTTTTCTGGGGAATTAATTCCTGGAAATTTTCATTTGTTGGTGATGAATGGCCGTTTTATGTATATGCCCTAAACTTCACCGTCCATCCGCATCCACTTAATCCATTATCTTTCTCCGGCGTTTATGGCACGCATTCTCCCTTGGCAAGCATGTATCAGGTACTCTTTATGGAACTATTCGGCATCAACAATGTTGCCTGGCGGCTTTCCAATATAGTCCTCATTTTCCCCCTCTCTTTTTTCTTTTATCGGTGGATAAAACTATCATTCAACAAACAAACAGCGGTCCTTGCAACGATACTCATGCAGTGTTCATTTTTTCTGGCAAATTTTTTTAAAATCGGTTATGACAACCCACAATCACTAACTCTGTTGATAATTTGTTTTTATTTGGCAGCAACGTTTGGAAAATCTCCGACGAAAAAACTCGGACTCTTGCTGGGGGGAATCCTCGGTATCTCTTTCTATATGTATTTTGGCGCTGCTTTTCCGTTATTCATCTGGCCGTATTTCCTGCCGTTGAGAAACCAAATACGCAACAAAGCAACCAGAAAAGCAATCCAATCACTTATCATCACATACCTACTTCTCCTTTGTCCGCTCATCTTCCAGATTCCCGCACTCCTCAATGTACGTGACGCATTGGGACAGCCAGGCTCTTTTCATCTAAAAAGCAACATTATCTATGACTTCTTATTGTTTTATAAGAATCATGATTATTACTACAATCATTTTATTACCGGTCCCTATCTTGACAGCATCTCGCAGGTATTTTGTGTCATCGGCACGATTCTTGTCCTGTTCCGGGTAAGACACCAGCCGTATCTGTTCTTCTTGCTTTCCTATATCTCAACCGTGATCTTTATCGGCAGTACCTCAGCCGACGGCTCATCACCGGTTACTCGCGGCCTCTTTCTGCTGCCATTCGGATTTTTCTTCGCAGGATTGGGATTAAATACGCTGCGGGAAACAATAAAAGGGAGAGTTATTTCCTTTGCTTTTTGCTGGATTTTGATTTTGGCTATTGCGACACTCAATGTCTATCAAAGCCAAATCAGCATTTTTGCAGGGAATACAATTGATTATACCGGCATGTCGCTGATTCTCCACTCCCTGCAACAGAATCAAACAGCACACAAAGAAGTCATCATCGTCCTCTCACCAGAGCTAAATATCAATCAGTATACGTGGGTCTTGCCATACATGAAACAGGCCTACGGGCTAAAAAATATTTCCTATTCTCTTCTCAATCCGTCACAGCTGTCGTGTTCCGAAACAATTACCAAAGCAACGCTTTTGGTATTCAATTACGATCACAATGCGAGAAAAAAGATACAAAAACTTACCTGTGGTACCCCTCTTACCTCTTCGATCTTGTCTCCGGCGACAACTTTTTATTAGCAGTCATAAGGTATAATAAAACGATGAAGCAACGTTTTATTGCAGCAGTCTTTATCGGTATTCTTTGTATCGGCCTGTGGCTGTATCTCTCACTATCCTACCCCGCGACATCACCATTCACATCAGCCGGCTATTTTGCGCAACATTTGATAAAACCTCATACCAATCTCAACCAGCGCACCCTCGGCTTTCTCCCCTACTGGAATTTGGACTATATCCAATTTCTAAAACCCGAAGATTTGTCTGAAATAAATTACTTCAGTCTTACAGCAGGCAGTGACGGTCATATTCTGCAGGTAGTTAACAACCAGAACGATCCCGGCTGGAACGGATGGATCAAGCAGGCAACCAAAAACTTTCTTACCAAGTCTCAAATCATGGGAGCGAGAGTCACTGTCACCATCGCCGCGCAGGACAATCAGACGATTAATGCTATTTTGAACAGCAACACTGCGCAGCAGAATCTCATCGCAGATATTCTAGAGCAAGTCAAAAAAAGAAACCTCAACGGCGTCAACATCGACTTTGAATATTCAGGTGCTGCTGATAATTCCCTCCGACAGGAATTCACGTATTTTAGTAAGAAGCTTGCATCGCAACTCAAACAACAGGACCCGAACGCGACAGTCTCCCTCAGCATCATGCCGCTATCCGCACGTCAACCGGACTTATTTGATTTTAAGCAACTTGTTCCAATCTATGACCAATTTATCGGCATGTCCTATGACTATTATGGAGAAAGTTCAGATATCGCAGGACCCATCGCACCGATGAACGGATTCAAACAAGGAAAATATTTCTTTGATGTCACCACAACCTATGCTGATTATGAAAAGGTTATTCCGAAAAACAAACTCATCATGGGAGTCCCCTATTACGGTTGGGAATGGGCTGTTGTAGCTGGCAAGACGATAAATAGTCAGACATTTCCCGCAAGTGATCCGGATAGTTATGCGGCTGTTATTTCCTACGCCCGCGCGCGATCAGATAGTGATCTTACCCCAAAGCAATGTCAGTGGGATGCTGTTGCAGAGGAGTCATGGTGCTGGTTCACGGATAAAACGACAAAGACCGACCATCAGGCATGGATCGCTGATAACCGGATGATCCAGACACGATTTGATTTTGCGAAGAAACAGGACTTTGCCGGCATAGCCATCTGGACCTTGGGATTGGACAAGCAGTATCCGGATCTGTGGGACCAACTCGTAACGACGTTTGGAAAATAAAAATTTGCCTTTAAACTCATCTATATAGTTTGATATTTTTTGTCTCTCTTGACGTAGCTCAGCAATAATGATTAGATGAGCTAATGAAGTTGTTCTCACGAGCTTTTCTCTCATTCGCTATCATCTATGCGCTCTGTGTCGTACTGACTATCATTACCCACCAGCCATCTGCCACAGCTGCAACGGACAACACCAACGTCGTCATCTCCCAAGTGCAAACAGGCAGTACAGCAGCATCTGATGAGTTTGTTGAACTGTATAATCCTACAAATACAAATATTGATTTAACAGGGTGGAGTTTGAAAAGTAAAACAGCATCGCAAAGTGGTTCCGGCACAACTCTGGTTGCGAGTCTATCCGGTACTGTTAGCCCGTATAGCTACTTTTTAATTGTGTCTCCCGAATATACAGGAAGTGTTTCACGTGATTTTATGTATAGTTCAGGAAGTCATATTGGAGCTACGAATAATACAGTACTGATATATGACAATACTAATACAACTCCTGTAGACAAAGTCGGCATGGGCTCAGCAGCAGATAAAGAAACCAGTGACGCACCAAATCCAGTTGCCGGAGGAAGTATAGAAAGAAAAATAAATGATACCGGAGGAAATGGACTCGATACAGATAATAACGCCAACGATTTTGTTTTACTGTCAACTTCCATGCCGAGAAACAGCGCCAGTCCCGCGGCACAACCGATCCCAACTCCGACCGATGAACCGACATTGACTCCGGAACCGACAGACACACCAATACCCACTGAAACTCCGGTCCCCACAGAGGCGCCAACGCTGATCCCAACGGAAATCCCAACGCAAACCCCTACGATTACTCCAACAGAAGTTCCTACAGGAACGCCTGTGCCAACAGTGACTCCTTCACCAACTCCTACAATGACACCTACCCCAACTCCACCATCACACATTATTATCAATGAACCCATTACCCCGCGTCTCCACTTTGTCTGTACACAAACCTATCGTGTCATCTCAATCTTCGGCTTCCACGTCTCCATTCCCAGCATCCACTGCGGATTTGTTAGAGGGTAATAATTAATTTACGCGGAGAGGATATACTATTTTTGCAGTTTTCAGTAGGCACTTATCTCCAGAGATTGCAGGGTTCTGAGAAGTTGAAAACAAAAAAATAGTGTGTCCGATCTCAGCGCCCACAACATCATAAAAAATAGATACATCAAACTTTAAAGTTTACTTTTTGGGCTTGAATTCGAGGGCGCAGGAATTGATGCAATAATGCTTGTTGGTCGGTGATGAACTGTCATCAAAAAGATGTCCCAGATGTCCCCCGCAAGTTTTGCAGATCACTTCTGTCCGGTGCATGCCAAAACTCGTATCTTCCTTCAACTCAACCGCAGCATTCTTCGCAGGATCGGCAAAACTCGGCCAGCCGATAAGTCCCGGCACGGTTGATTCATATTTATCATCGCTTTTAAAGACGACAGTACCGCATCCGGCACAGCGGTATTCTCCTGTCTCATCATTATGCAGCAGTTCCCCGGATCCTGGTGTCTCAGTCCCCTTCATCCGCAGGACCCGGTACTGCGCAGGAGTCAGCTTCTTCTTCCAATATTCATCTGATTTCTTCCGCATGTCATCAGCCATACACCCATATTGTAGCAAACAATTTCCACCATTGCGAGCAAAATATATTTTTTCAGAAGACTCAGAAAACTCAGACGTCAGAAAATCTGGATTTCTGAATATTCCGAGTTTTCCGAAATTTTAGAACCTTAATCTCAATTATGCTACTATAAGAGGTATGCACCCACGCTCCCGTCTAAAAAAATCCGTGTATACCTACAAACCCCATGGCATAAAACGGCTGAAAAAAATCAACTGGAAATCCTCATTCCAGAAAATAATAAAAGGCCACAAACGTGCTCTTTTGATTATTTTCATCATCTTTATCATCATCATGATTCTCATTCCACCGCTCACCTACCTTTACTTTGCCAAAGATCTCAAGAATAAAGAAAGTGTGATGAACCGGCAGCAGACCGGACTCACCCTTCTTGACCGCGACGGCAAACAATTCTATACCTTCGATCTGGCAAAAACGATCACCTACATCCCGATCACCGACATCCCCAAGTCCGCGCAAGATGCAGTTGTCTCGGCAGAGGACAAAAATTTCTACACCAATCCCGGCTTCTCAATCACCGGCATCATCCGCGCGTTTCTTGCCGATATCTTTGCTGGCCACATCGTCCAGGGCGGCTCCACCATCACACAGGAGCTTGCCAAAAATGCCTTCCTGAGTTCTTCCCGCAATGTCCTCCGCAAGTATCAGGAGCTGGTCTTGGCAGCGGAGTTGAACAGACGATTCAGCAAACAAGACATCCTGGAAATGTATCTCAACTCCGTATATTTCGGCGAAGGTGCTTTTGGCATCCAGAACGCGTCGGAAGCATATTTCGGCATCCCGGCAAAGCAGCTCGATCTCGCACAAGCCGCGCTTCTTATCGGCATCCTTCCTGCGCCATCCGCGTATTCTCCGATCTCCAATCCGCCGGATCTTGCGATAGAGCGGCAGAAATTTGTACTCAGTCAGATGGTTCAGAATGGTTACATCACACAAGATCAGGCAACTCAGGCTGAGAGTGAACCGCTGCATTATAATCCCAACAAAATACAATCCGGCAACATCCTCGCTCCGCATTTCGCGATCTATATCAAAAATCAATTGATCAAGCAGTACGGCGAGGAGCGGGTTATCCGTGACGGCTTCCGTGTGACAACGACGCTTGACAGCAATCTGCAAAAATATGCCGAAGGCTCGGTCAACACCCAAGTGACTCGACTCAAGTATGATCATGCTACCAACGGCGCGCTTGTCGCGCTTGATCCAAAAAACGGTCAGATCCTCGCGATGGTCGGCAGTTATGATTTCACTGACACGAGCTTCGGTCAGACCAATATGGCCATCACGCCCCGCCAGCCAGGATCATCCTTCAAACCGATTATCTACGGCCGCGCACTTGAAGATCATCTCATTACTCCGGCGACAATTCTGCAGGATGTGAAGACGACATTTCCCGGCAATTATACGCCACATGATTATGATTACCGTTACCGCGGGCCTGTCACAGTCCGGCGTGCTTTGGCGAATTCACTCAATATCCCAGCGGTTGAGGTGATGGAAAAAGTCGGCATCCCCAATGGGCTTGATGAAGCACAAAAGCTCGGCATCTCCACACTGACTGCCGGCAACTATGGACTATCCCTCGTCCTCGGCGCGGGTGAAGTGCCGCTGCTGCAGATGACCAACGCGTATGCGACGTTTGCTGATCAAGGAGTGTATCATGACACAACCGGTATCATGGATATCAAAGATAAGTACGGGAGTACGGTCTCCACGCCGACCAATTTCTTTTCTTTTTTACAAACGCTTAATCCGCTAACGTGGTTCAGCTCAACACCGAGTGATAACAAACAAGTGATGAGCAAAGAGACGGCGTTCCTTCTCTCATCGATTCTCTCTGACAACAATACACGATCGGAGGAATTCAGCGGTGCGCTCACGATCAATCGCCCTGCAGCGGTGAAAACGGGAACAACATCTGATTACAAGGATGCGTTGACGATCGGTTACACGCCGAGTTTGGTGGTGGGTGTCTGGGTCGGCAACAATGATGACAAGCCGATGGACAATATCGCGGGATCGCTGGGTGCCGCGCCGATCTGGCGCAATGTGATGGAATATGATTTGATGGGCAAACCCATTGAGCATTTTGAGGTGCCGACGTTTATCGTGAGTGAGACGGTCTGCCCGGGAGCTGCAGCCGGTTATATCCATACCTACACAGAGTATTTCATCGCCGGGACACAGACAAACTCTTGCGGCCAGCCGACCATCTTCCCGACCTTCACCCCAACGCCGACACCCAACGGTCCGACACCAACACCGCAACCCGGACCAACAAATAAACCCAACCAGCCAACAAATACTCCGGCTCCACAACCAACAAGTACACCAGCGGTCTTACCTACCCCGACTTCAATTTTGTTGCCAACTCTCCCCATCCCTACACCGACGATCTAAATATTGTATAATGAGATAATAAAATAATGGCAGAAGGTGGTATTCCTACAGAAAATCCGCACAGTGGATTACAAGTACGAGTTGAGAACATACATGGTATGTACGAATTTTTGGGCGATGAAAACGCTCCGGAGAGCTCGGTTCTTGACAGAACTGCTCTTAATAACGATCCCCTTTTGCAACGAATTACCTCTACAATTGCCGTTGATGCGCAGGACCAAACCGCAATGATGCAAACACAATTTTCCCACTCAGCTGCAAAATTGGATAAAGATCTCGGTTATTATTCTGTAGAACAACGAGACAAAATGAAAGAAAAGTTACTCAGAGCAGGCTTTAGAAACGGTGGAGCTATCGGAGATCGAGAGTTCTACACAGTCACTGATCCTGCAAGTGGAGAACTCGGTAAGTTTTTTATCGACTATGGTCCAGCGAGTCAGATGCAAGATGCTGCTGAAAAAGGAGCATTTATCGATTCACCTGATACTGTCCCGCCTTATATCCGTGAACGCTTAGGAGATACAGACCCGGAATCGTTACAACGAGAACTGGATAGTGAGATGGGCGCTCGGAATAGACATATTTTGCTTGGCTTGCCTGTTGAAACAGATGCGGGTGAAGCAGTTTTTGGTAACAAACTACAAGCATATGCACGCGTCTTCGCGTCTGTCGGGAAAGCGTTGTATGCAACAGAAGATGTCCCCGAACCGGACAAGACGATCGTACTCCGCCCCCCGGCAGAAGAACTCGTGATTGATTTTGATTATTAATTGTTTATTAGCTGTGCTAACTCTCCTCATCCCAACACCCACGATCTAACAGAGAGTTTCGATAAATTGAAACATTCTCAGAAAACTACAACAAATTTAGTGGCTATTATTTGCTTGTTTTGGATAAGGAGTTTTAGCCAAAGAACTTATTAAAAAGTTCTTTTATTCCGCTTTCATGATTTTTCTTTTCTATATCTTTTGGAATAATACTTTGTAAATAATCTTCTTGTATCTCCCGAATTTTATTTTCTCCTAATTGTTGTAACGTTGCTGTTGCTTCATGGGATAGTTTCTTTAATACTTCATCGAACTTTGCGACATCATTATCAACCATAAACGCAGTTGCGTTAATTCCAAGAAGTCGAATACCTTCCAATGATTTTACGCGGGAAAGAGCAACATATCCCATGCCATATGCAAAAGATTTCGAAAGATCTATTTCTGCTGCATCCAAACTCATACCTTGGCTTTTGTGTACGGTAATTGCCCAGGCAAGCCGGAGAGGAACTTGGCTTATTTCAGCAAGTACCGTTTCATTTTCCTCAAATTTCCAGCTCGTAGGCATGGCAATAATTTCTTTTCCATCATATGTTTGTACAATTGGATTGCCGTCTGTATCAAACCCTTGTACTTTTCCAAGCGTACCATTAATATATCCCTTAGCTGGATTATTCTTGATAAACATAACGAGAGCTCCTTCTTTTATCAATAATTCTTCAGGTGCAAGACAACCTTTTTTAAGTACATCAACTAGCTCTTTATTCCCTTGCGTTGTCATATGGTACTGATGGACAGGTTTGTCAATTTTTTCAAGCTCAAAATTATTAATGCCATCAACATCTGCATTATGTGTATACAACTTAGTTGGAATTATATGCTCTAAGAATTCTTTGTTAAGTCGCGTTGAGAGTTTCTCAAAAGTGTATTCACTTACATCTTGAGAGCGTATATCATTTAATACTTTGAGAAATGAATCATCCAACTGACGGTGCTGTTCATCCAAATAACAAACTGTTAAATCAAGCTCTTCCCATGCTTCAGATTTATAAGCAAAGCCTGATTTTTCTAGGCCTTGTTCATTTATAGGAGGTAATTGAAAAAAATCACCACAGAGAATTACTTGGAGACCGCCAAACGGGCGGTTATCTTGTCGTGCTAATTTACATATTTGATTCACCATATCGAGTCGATATGAGTGAAACATAGATATTTCATCTATAATGAGAACTTTTGCAGTCAGTAATTTTGCCCGTTTATTCTCATTGCCAAGAATTTTTGCTATATCATTGTGGGTTAAATGACTTTTAATACCAATACCGGACCAAGAATGTATTGTCCCGCCGTTTAAATGGGTAGCGGCAATTCCTGTTGAAGCGGTTATTGCTACAGGAACTTTGTGTTTCTTTAAATAATTTATATAAAGGTTAAGGATGTATGTCTTGCCGCTTCCTGCTTGTCCGGTAAGGTATACGTTCTTCCCCATCATGAGAAGATTGAGTGCATCTTGTTGAGTCATTTTATTTATCTATTATACAGTTATTATTTAAATCAGCTAGTGAATTATCGTTAACAGCAGATCGCTCTGTTTTTGACATGCAATAATGTTCCAACTTTTTACTTCCCTTCTCCTCTCCCATCACATCCCGGTGTGAGTGAGATCATTGCACTGACTTCTGCAAAGGTATATTGTGCAAAAGATATGAATGGCAAATTACTTCTTATTTTTACTCTCCTCTTTGGATTATTGCTCATCGCCCCGGGACAACAGAGCGCAAATGCTGCAGATAAACAAGATGTTGCGTGGAATCTCTCAGCAAGTGTCATGCCGGGACCGCCCTATGGAGCACAAGACATTCCCGGTTCTGATACAGCATCAAAACTAACAGTCAAACAATCCAATGGAAATTCAGCGGTAAAAATTATCGGCGACATGAACGGTCTTACTCCCAATACGACCTATTACGCAAAGACAACCAAAAGCTACACGAAAGGCGCTCCAGAAAGAGTACCTATGGATCCTAATGGATATAGTGGAATGAATTGGCATGATGCAACAAATAATATTGATCATGACGAATTTAATACTTCCCAGGATATAGCAACAGGAACGTTTAGCGGATATGATTGTTACCCGACAGGCACTTGTGATTACCAGTCAGATGTAACCGGAACGTATTCAGGTAACCAGTACACCATCACTTTTGCATCCTATAATGACCCAACTTCGGTGTATAATACCCCACTAACACTAACAGGCACAATTCAGCCAAACGGTGGGATAGAGAGTAACGCTGATTCACCGATTCAATGGACCGGGGCTGGGTATGCAGTCATAAATGCTATGCCTGACTTGTTTAATACGAATATCAAGATACCGGTATTTACAACTAATAATACTGGTTCAGCGAAATGGACGATAAAGGTGCCGAATTCAGTTTTGTCTGCAGGTTCAAACGAAATGGCTGTGTGGATATTTACCGGAAACAACACCATGGGTCCACCTACCTATGTTTTACTGATAAGTGATAACTTCACCATAACAAAATAATATAACCACAAGAGTTTGCAATAAAGATAATACATTCAACTCATCACTCCGCAGCATAAACATTTTCTGTTTTGGATATAGGATAGATGTCCCCCATTTATTACGTCCTTGTGTGACAGAGATCATTGCATGGTACCTGCAAAAGGTATACTGTGCGGACAGACATGAAACGCAACCCACTTCTTATTTTTACCCTGCTCCTTGGCCTCTTGTTCGTCGCACCCCACCAATACAAAGCACATGCACAAGACGCGGACATGAATGCGGGCGAAACAATAACCAACAACATCATTATGCCAGAAAGCGCAACAACACAACAAGCAGATACCGTCCAAAACGGATTCAAGATCTGGCAATTTAATATGCAAAATAATGGACAGACAGATATTACCAACCCTACAATTACTCTGAAAAGTGGATACGATTCTTCCATCTTTGATTCGGTTCCTTCATTCCCTTATATTTATAACCTCCCAACCCTTACACCCGGTCAGGATTATAGTACAGATTGGTTGATGCCGACCGATGCAGCAGATTTTAATATCATCCAACCAAATTATTCTACGGCAGTCAGCTTCACCACTGGATATGATTCGACAAGAACTGTCAGTCCTGAAATGATCCCTGTTGGTGGTACACAGCAGACGGTTACAATTACCCTGACACCGGTAGATTCCCAGTATGCGTCTGAACTCTCTGGTCTTGGTATTTTACTTTCCACAAACGTACCTGACGTAACTGTAGTTTCTACAACCTATCCGGCCAATCTTGATCAGGGAGAGCAAGTTTCAAGTTCATCAGAATCCGGTGATCTAACGGATTGGACGCTTAATAATAGTCAACTGAACAAACAATATACATTCACAGTGATTCTTAACGTACCCAACAACACCGGTCAACCGTTTGCTTTTCGACCGGAAGTCCACTTCTGGGGTAGTTGGAAAACGGCATTTCAAGAAGCTGTCGGTCCTAGTGTTACCATTACCGACTCATCACTTGATGGTAATACCCCGGGCATCGGTGCTGTGACCTATGCTATTGCAGAAACAGACCGCACATGGTCCTACGGCCAACAACTACAGCGTGATGTGATATATCAGGGTACGCAGCCGGCGGGCCCGATGGACGTATCTATTCTCATAAAACCGGGGAGCAATCAACCTGCACCCATTAATCCAAAAAGCCAGGGAGTTATTCCGGTTGCCATCCTTTCAACTGATACCTTTGACGCGACAACCGTTGATCCAAAAACAATAACATTTGGCAAAATGGGTATGGGACCCAAAGTATCATCAACTCAAAATTCGCTTGAAGATGTCAATAAAGATGGAATGACTGACATGGTACTCCACTTTCCAAATGAACTTGAGTGCGGTGTGACAACTGCTACACTAAACGGTCAGACAAAAGACGGCCAGCAGATCAACGGCTCCGCATCGGTTAACACAGTAGGCTGCAACTAACTTCACTTGTTTAAGTTTAAACATAACCTTGACTTCTCCCCTTCTTTTTTCCATAGTTAAAGTATGAGTAAGAATAAACTTCCTCAGTGGGCTACGACGATGACGCCATTTTCCAAATACCTCGCACTTTCAATGCTTGTCATTTTACCTGTTCTCGCGTTTTTTTACGGCACGTATTATCAACGGCAGATCGATAAGAAAAAACCACAGCAGGGAACAATTATATTTAAAATACTCCCCACGCGATCACCGTCTGCTTTTCCATCGATTTCTCAACCGGTTTCGGCGTCTCCCTCCCAACCAGCAAGTGGCAGCATAAAATGCAATACCAACGCCGACTGTCCGCCGGACTATCTCTGTACACAAGTGGGACCAATTGTTTATACACCACATAAGAAACCCCAACTGACATGCTGGAAAAAAGGCTCTGCTATGCCTTTATAAAAACTTTCTCATCACACGACTCTTTGTAAGAAAATGTTCCGATAATTTTCACACGCCTTTTAGCCTCGATTTTCGTGCCTGATCAGCTTGACATCACCCTGTGAAATGTATACAGTGAGATAAGAACCGTAAGAAAAATGTAAGAAAAGAAGAGCTTACGCAGTACATTAAGCGACAATAAAGAATTTATCTCTATGAATCAGGCTTTATCTCCCAAACCGAAAGTATTCCGGCAGAACTGGAATGTATCACAACCATTTATGCAGAAATACTTCGTCGAGAATTTATTTTCACTCGCAGTAATCCAGAAAAGAACAAGAACGAGGATAACTATGGACGTACTATACAACCAAATCAACACACAAGAAATTCCCCTTGTCACGGATCTCCTGCTGGAAAATCTCCCGTCGGTTCTTGCAACCACCTGCTACAATGAGCAAGATCTCCCCTTCTGTGAAGAAGTACAAAATACCGAAATCGGACACCTCTTCGAACATATCCTTCTTGAATACCTCTGCCAATACAAAATGAAAAAAGGCGCCAGACGCGCAACCTATGCCGGACGGACCACATGGAACTGGGTTCGTGATCCTTTTGGGAGATTTCATATTCACCTCACCTGCGGCACAAAAGACGCGGATATCCTGCCAATTGCGCTGGAACAAACAGTCGGACTCATGAAGATAATTCTCGGATACAATCCGCAACCACTTTTCTCAACAAGCGCGAGATCGACTGCCCGAAATGGATTAAAGAATGGAGAAAGGAGGTGGTGATATGTTATTGAAATTTCCCAAAGAGGTATTGCGCGCGCTTTTTGTTATGTTCTGTCACATCAACAACAACAATTCCGCGGTCAAACTGCCCGTATATAACAACAGCAGACAATGGAGCAAGGAGTATCGCCGGAATCGCCAGTAAATCCTCCTCACCATTTACGGCTATCAGCTGCTCTGTGTGGTTTGTTAAATAATTGGAAATTGCTGCAAATATCGTTTTCGCTGCTTTTTGAGTAATTGTCCCTGCGGGGTTTTCCGTTGTTCTGCGTGTCATTTCAGAAAATGAATTGGCACGTGTGGGCTCTAAATTCTGCCTGCGCGTCTTACCGTCGGTGATATTGATCTCCGCCAGTCTTCCTGCCTGCTGAGCGGACGCTGCCACAATATCGCCGACTGCGATCAAAATCGTACGCGGCTGAAGTAATGAAATAACTTCATGCATATCGGTATAGACCGGCCCGATCGGATGTCGCATCTCATCACGCGCTTCTTCGGGAAGAACATACACTTCCTGTCTTTCAAATAATTTGCTGTAGGACTTCCCTTCCCGGTCGATAAGTCCCTTGCGGATCCGCGCTGAAGAGATCATCTCACCGTCATCACCAAGAACAAAAGGAACTGTGATGATCTCTAAAGATTTAAAACCCCGTTTATCCCGTTCCTCATTTATTTTCAGCGCATTTGGCTTGGTGCTTTCGGTGACAAAGATCGCGTCAATAGAATCTGAATCGATACTCGTTCCGTAGATGTCATTGATCTGGATTATTTCTGAGCGATCGGTAAAACCATTGTCTGAAAGGAATTGTACAACAGCTTTTTCGCGGTCATTATATTCTTCAATAAGCAGCGCCAATTTTTTATTTTCATACAATTCCACAGTCGCGATACCGATAGTAACGTTCTCGGATTGTTCAAAAGCAGTTGTTAATAATTTTCGATGTCCGGCATGAAAGCGGTCAAACGTCCCGCCGACCACTGAGAGGTGAAATTGATACGACATACACAAAAGTATACTGTGCTGAGCCAAATTCCGCAACGTTATGTTTTGAGAATAATGTGCTTAGTGATTTCTTATAAGCGAGGAAAAAGAATTTTCGCCAGGACGAATGCCTCTTTCACATAGACTAGCATTCTGATGGTGCTCGGAGAGCGGAGGTACAAATTAAACTAAAACTCTAAAGGCGGGTCCAAGAAAAAAATCATTCCGAGCGATAAATAAGTTTGATGCTTGATCAAATCATTTCCCAAACCGTCTTTCTCTTCGCTCGTATTCCGCAAGCGCGTTGTCGAATTCTTTCTCATCAAAATCCGGCCAGAACGTATCGGTGAAATATAATTCGCTATAAACACTCTGCCATGGTAGATAACCGCTCAACCGTTGAGATCCACCGGTACGGATCACGAGATCCGGATCAGGCTGGTGCTTGGTGTATAAATACTGCGAAATCAATTCTTCCGTAATATCATTCTTATCGATCTTATCCGTAACAATTTGTTGCACGGCTTGCACGATCTCCTCCCTGCCTCCGTAGTTGAGCGCGATATTGACAGTGATCTTGGTATTGTCCTTGGATTCCTCAATAACCTTTGCTATCCCCTTTTGGATGTCTTCTGGAAAAGCTATAAGATTTCCCAGAACCTGGATCTTCCCGCCTTTTTTGATCAATTTTTTCAAGAGTCCTCCCCGCAGAGCAGTACGGAAAAGATCCATCAGATAACCGACCTCTTTCTGATCCCTGCGCCAATTTTCCGTGGAGAACGCCCAGAACGTGATATACGGTATATCATGATCCTGCGCGCGCTGGACGATCTTTTCAATTTGCTGGTATCCTTTCCGATGTCCGGCAAAAGCCGGAAGTTTTTTCTCCCTCGCCCAGCGGCGATTTCCATCCATAATAAGAGCAATGTGATTTATCATATTAATCTAAAATCTCAAAAATCAAATGTCAAATCTACATCTCAAATATAAAATCTTTTAAAATTTTGAGATTTGCGATTTGAAATTGGAATTATTCTTTAATTCTTCCACTTGTTCCCTGCACCATTTCGAATACTTCCTCGGATTTTTCTTAATGCTTTTCTGAAACTCTTCCCAATCAACCCATTCATATTCCTCAACTTCTTCCGGATTTGGACGGGGTTCTTTTGACACTGTCGCGATATAGACCGGACAAATTTCGTTTTCAACTATACCATTCATCTTTGCAGTATAGCGGAAATTCGGCAGGATAAGTTTTATTTTTTTGGGTTGTAAACCGAGTTCAAGTTGCAATCTTCGCTGTATCGCATCTTCGGTCTTTTCACCCGGCCCAGGATGTCCACAACAGCTGTTGGTCCATATTCCCGGAAACACTTTTTTACTCAGTGCCCTTTGGGTCAGGAGAAACTTGCCCTCTTTATTAAATACATACACCGAAAAAGCCCGATGCAGCGGCGTATGCGCAGTATGTGCTTCAAGCTTCGGCATCGTACCGATTTCTTCATTGTTATCATTCACGAGTACAACCAATTCTTCCATATTAAAATAAATGCTTTTTTATCAAATGTGCGCCCTTACTCGGATAATTAATAATCGTGTTTTGTACTTCCTCCATTTCTGAAAGCTTCTTTACAACTTTTTTCGCATTCTTTTTTTCACAAATAATATGGACGTCTTGTCCAGTATTGAGAGTAAAATAAACTTCCAACCCTTCTTGCCGCCATTTTTTTACCAGATGTAACAAACGCAAACTCGCTGGCAATAAATAGATAAGTGAAGGTTGAGATGTAAGATAAATCGCATGTAATTCAAGTGCCTCAGCTTCTATAACGTTTCCAAAAGCGGTGAAATTTTTTTCTTTTATATATCGCTTAACCAGACGCATTTTTTCTTTATTAAGTTGCAATCTTCTGTCAAAAAATAGACTCGTTGTTGCAAGTTTATGTCCCTCTGTAGAACTGATTTCTTTTTTATTGGTACTGACAACCGCAACAACGTCGATAATATCCCAATGATCTTTTGGGTATAACGAAACAGCATATGAAGTCTCACTCGTATCGCCATCAAGCCACTCAACAAATCCGTCGGGAATTGATCTGCAAGCAGAACCTGAACCCTGTCTTGCCAGAATCGATAATTCTTTTTCTGAAAGTTTCAAACCCGCCGCTGCGGCAGCAGCAACTGTTAATGCTGCAAATCCAGACGCAGAAGATGAAAGACCCGTTGAAGTAGGAAAATTATTTTTAGAAATAACTTTTGCTTTATACTGTATTTTTGTTAAAGAACGTATTCTATCCAAATGCTTAATGACTCTATTCCCTTCGATTATTTCTTGAACATTATTAACGGTAATGCTATCTTGATAAAAATCTGAATTAAATTCAACCGTTGTTGTCGTAAGAAGATTACTTAAATTCATTGAAATACTCCCGTTTTTAGGAAGTCGTAAAACCTCATCTTTGACTCCCCAATATTTGATAAACGCGATATTTGATGGTGCGACTGCTGTAGCTTTCATAGTTATTGTAAACTCTTTTCTACACGGACTCCTTCCGCATTTGTCTTGACAGCAATCACTTCACCACCGGCAACAGTAATTGCTTTTTCAACATCCTTTTTCTTTTCTCTTAGCGCAAGTGCAATCATGCAGTCTCCTCCGCCGGCGCCTGACAATTTTGCACCGTATGCTCCTGCACTTCGCGCGGCATAATTCATCGCCGCCAATGTCTCGGTCTCTACGCCATAAGCGCTCAATAATCCTTCATTGATATTCATCAACTCACCAAACTTCTCAAAATCTCCAGCGATTAATGCTTTCTTTCCTGTCTCAACACATGTCGTACTGACGTCAAAAAGAACAGGATAAATTTTGGGATATTCTTTTAACTTTGCTCCTACCATCTTGACGAGTGTCGGTGTATCACCTTTGCTCCCGCTATATCCAACAATGAGCGGAAAATTCGCAACAGAAATAGGGGTAATTACTTTTCCTCCACCAACAAAATATAAAATACCTCCATAAATTCCCGCAGCGATATCAAACCCGGACCCAACACCTTGAATATCTATAACTGTTTTGTATGCAAGATTAAATAACGATTTGTTATCCAATTTACTCCCGGTTAACTCTGAAAGAGCTTTCACCATACAGACTGTCGATGCAGATGAAGATCCGAAACCTACTTGTGAAGAAAACGCTGATGACGTCTCGACTCGCAAGCCGCCTTTGAATTGGTATTTTTTCAGAAAATTTTTAACAGCTATCTCGACAAATTTCGCACCTTTCGGGATCTCTCCTTTACCGAGATCCTTCAAACTTTTTTTATACCCAATCACCTTTACACCGGGCGCCTCCAACTGCAATTCCGGGACATCCAAACGGGTAACAGTCGCTTCCATCCGCTGATCAACTGCGGTCACGAGACACGGTCTGTTATGCACAACAGCATGATCCCCCAAAAGCATCAATTTCCCCGGTGCTGATACAGTTATTTTTTTCATCAATTTAACATCACTCCTTCACTTCCCAGCATAATATCATACAATGGGTTTTTATTTAATAATAAACTTTTTTTCAGTTTTTCTTTCTCAGGATGATAGACAAGAAGCATTCCTGATCCTTTTTTCCTTCCTCCTGCACCGCAGATCTTTGCAGCCCCTCCTTCTTTTTCAATCAGTGCAATGAGCGATTTTGCCGAATCCGAAACAACGCCTATTTTTTCGAGATTTCGCTCTCCTCTTTTGATTAGATCCATAAGATTCTCTTCATTACTGTTTTGTAAAACCGAAACCAAATCTCGGGTTACTTGTTCCTGATCAGAAAGAAACTGCGCAAACATGCTCCTGTTCTCTTTTTGCAATCTCCCGACAAGACTTACCATTTCACCGGTAGTTTCAGTTGGTCTGCCGCTGTCTATCAATAAAAAATTTGCCTTTGATTGTAACAATTTTTTGGTAAAAGATTTATTTTGAAAAAGCCCAATGCCTCCATAACAACAAATGGTATTATCTCCTCCTGAAGGGTTTCCATGGATTCGCTGTTCGATTCGAAAAGCGATGGTGTTAACCGTTTCTTTATCAATCTTTTTCGTAACAAACTGCATTACAGCTGCAACAATAGCTACCGATAGTGCTGCCGAAGAACCGAGCCCTGATCCGATAGGGATCGCTGAATTGATTATAAGATCAAACTCGGATGGTAGTCTTTTTTGTAAAAAAGCGATCGTTTCTCCTATTGCAATTGCAGGCAAATCTACACTATGTAACGTCAATAATGAGCTGTCGTTATTCTTTTGAAATGCATCCCATTTTTTCTCCGCCTCTTTGGTAAGAGCAATAATTTCATTGGGAGAATATGTCATTTTTTTATTGAGATTTTCTGAGGTGATAGTGATAGTGTCACTATCTGAAGAGATCAACTGTACAGAGCATCGCATGTTAATCGCTGCGAGAAGAGCCGGTTTGCCGTAGACCACCGCATGCTCACCCATCAAATGAATTTTTCCCGGGGCAGAAACAGTTATGCTATTCTGCTTTTTCATACCGGTTTTACTTTTACGCCATACGTGATTATATCTTCTTTACCGGGAAATCCGACTCGACGTATGACAGTAATTACTTTTTGACCGACCGTTAATTGCTCTTCATCGTAATCAACCAGCTGGAGTGTTCTCTTTTCTTTATCATCAAATGCAACTATTGCTACGACATAGGGAACTTGCTGTTGGAATCCTGCCGGTGCAACATAAATTCTCGTCCAGACCACTATTTTTCCAACTCTTCCAAGTTCTTTATGTAATTCTTTTGTTTTTCTCCAAGATGCAATTGTATTTGTCATAAATTTAAACCTTTAATATATGGACGACTGCAGTCGCTCCGGTTCCACCGATATTCTGCGTCAGACCGACCTTTGCTTTCGTAACTTGTTTCTTCCCACCGCGACCAAGCAATTGATCATAAATCTCAACCAATTGTTTGACTCCTGTAGCTCCAACCGGATGGCCGCATGCCTTCAGACCGCCTGATGTATTCACCGGCTTTTTTCCGCCAAGTCGTGTCGCCCCGCTGGCAACATATGCTCCGCCTTCACCTTTTTTGCAGAATCCCAGATCTTCCATCGCCAGTAATTCGGCAATCGTGAAACAATCATGCACTTCCATAATGTCTATATCTTTTGGTGATACTCCTGCAAGAGAAAACGCTTTTTTCGCTGCATTTTTTGTCGCAGCAAGTTCGGTCAGACTTGCCCGGTCGGAAATAGCAATGGTATCGGTGACAACCGTGCTTGCGATAATTGAGACTTTCTTCTTTGATGAACTTTTTTTGGCAGTCAATACGAGTGCCGCCGCGCCGTCTGTTATCGGTGACGAATCAAGAAGGGTGAACGGATCGGTCACTTTGGAACTATTCAAAACTTTTTCAATGGATACTTCAAAAGGAAATTGCGCTTTACTATTGAGACTTGCATGATAATGATTCTTTACCGCGACGTGTGCCATATGTTCCCGCGTCGTACCAAACTCCTGCATGTGTGCTTTCGCAAGTAGCGCATAGAGCGCCGGAAATGTCAGACCTGCTTCTCGCTCTTCTTCAGATCCTGCACGCATGAGAAGCGAGCTGATTTCCTCCGGCGGAAAATCCGTCATCTTTTCGACACCTACAACAAGAACTGTTTCATAGGTACCGGCAAGAAGTGATTGAATTGCCAGATGCACTGCCAGTCCACCGGATGCGCATGCGCCTTCGATCTTAAATGCACTTTTATTAATCCCCAGTGCCGATGTAACTGCCGCGCCCAAATGTTCTTGTCTCTGCAAGGTGCCGGAAAGCATATTGCCGACAAAAACTCCTTCAATATCTTTCAGAGAAACAGCAGCATCTTTTATGGCTTCAGATGCGGCATCGGTCGCAAGATCGATAAGTGTTTTTGTCCAATGTTCACCAAATTTTGTTACCGCAGCGCCTGCTATGTGTACATTCATAATTTTTTGGTTTTCTTCAAATATTCCAGATATCCAATTTCCTTTTTCTTCGTTATTAATTCGGAGACCGGAACTCCGTTTCTTTTTGCGATATGGCTGGTCGTTTCAAAGATAAATCCGTCGGATCCGGCGCCCGATCCGTATGACACAAAAAAGATTTTCTGATGAGGCTTTGCGATATCGAGAACCGCTGCCAAACCAAGCAGTGCTGCCGCGGTATACGGATTGCCGATCTTATCAACAGTCAATGAAGGCTTGAGTTGTTCATCAGTGAACCCGAGCTTTTTTGCAGCAACACGGGGGAATTTTCCGTTTGGCATATGGATCACACAATAATCAAAATCGTTGGGTGACAAACCGCTCTGTTGTAAAAGCTTCTTCCCTTCAGAGATGACATGATGGAAATATGCAGGCTCGCCGGTGAAGCGTCCCGCGTGTGAAGGATATTTTGCGCCGTCTCTCCGCCAGAAATCGGGGGTATCAGAGGTGAATGAAGACATGGATAAAATTTTTGCGATTATCTTATCGGTATCACTTCCCAAAATGTAGGATGCCGCTGCGCTTCCTGCGGTAAATTCCAGTATGTCTCTTGGCTTTGCCTGTGCGGTATCCGCGCCAATCACCATTCCGTATTTGATTTTTTTACTATCAACAAGACCAGCAGTCATACCCATCCCAGCAGTCGCTGCCTTGCAGGCAAATTCCAAATCAGCCGCGAAATAATCAGTACCGACTCCAAGAATCTCAGCAATTGTTGAAGATGTCGGATTGACCGCGTATGGATGGCTTTCAGACCCGACAAAAACACTTTGGATTGCCGATGCGTGCAACTTTGCTTTTTGCAACGCAGCAAAACTTGCCTCAACGCCCATGCTTACCGCGTCTTCGTCATAATTGGGAACTGCTTTTTCCTCTATATGCAGAGCAGTCATGATCTCGGCCGGATTTTTATCCCACGCGAGTGCGATCTCTTCCAATCGTATTCTGTATCGGGGAACATATACCCCGTATGAAACTATACCTGACATAAAATTTGGATTTAAGATTTAAGAAATAAGATTTAAGATTTTTTACTCTTTAATCCTAAATCTTTAATCGTAAATCTACTTTTCTCCTCTTCCCAACTCTTTGTGCGCTCGTCCCAAACTTCCCTGTGCAAGGCTTGCCAACAGAGAAAGCTCACCAGCTAGAACAGCCCCACCGATAATTTCTGCGAACGTTCCAACGTTATTTTCACCCTCAACTCCAAGAATCTCTAATGCTTCTTTCTGCGTTGCCAACCCGGTTCCTCCTCCTACAGTTCCGACAATAAGCGCTGGTAAATAAATAGAAACATACAGATCTCCCTTTGGCAATACTTTCGTCGTTGTTATCCCCATGCTACCCTCAACGACATGCGCCGGATCCTGACCTGTTGCGATAAAAAGTGCCGCGATAATATTTGCATAATGCGCGTTAAAGCCCATCGAACCGCTCATCGCTGATCCAATCATACACTTCCCTAGCCATACATCAAACATCTCCTCAGCAGTTGTCTTAAGAACTGAATGTAAAATATCTTTTTGCAAAACAGTTTCTGCCCAGACAACAAACCCTCTATTATTAATAAAATTCAGCCAGGACGGTTTTTTATCAACATCAAAATTCCCGGCAACCGAAAGACACTTCGCACCGGTCTCTTCCTCAATTACCTGCGCCATCGCTTCTGATGCGATCGTCACCATATTCATCCCCATCGCATCGGCGGTATCAAAAGCAAACCGCACAAAAAGATACTGTCCAACCTCACGCACCAGTACGTTTTCCATGTGCAGATGACGGGAAGTTTTTTCCGCAGTCTCTGCTAATCTTTTTTTGTTTTTTTCAATCCAAAGACGCGCCGCCTGTCGTTCTTTCGACGATGAAACAACAAAAACCGGTCCGCGAGTTTGTCCTTCACGACGGGAACTAACAAATGCACCGCCTGATACATTTATCGCTTTACAGCCGCGCGCAACAGATGCGATAAGTGCTCCTTCTGTTGTTGCCAACGGCAGATAAAAATCACCGTGAGCAAATCCGCCAGAAACTGCAATTGGCCCGGCAATTCCCATAGGAACCTGTGCAGCGCCGATCATATTCTCGCAATTTTTTGTCGATGCAGCCTGTTCATCGAATGTATATTTTCCAATATTGTTTAGACTAAGCCCCAATTCATGCTCTACTGCAGCCCTTCGCTCGGCAGCAGTCTTATATGTTCTCACGTTCATACTATAGTAGGTAATTACTAAGTCGTATTTTTTTGCTAAATCATTCGTTTTTGTTATATAATCAGACCATATGCATATTGTTGAGAAAATCCTCCAAGGCGACGCCCATGCAGTAGAGACATTCTATCAGCAATACTCACCCGGCATCCTCAGATATTTAAAAAGCAAGCTGCCCAAAACAGAAGACGCGCAGGAAATTCTCAATGATGTATTCCTCGATGCAGTTGACGGACTGCCGTCGCTTAACAAACAAACAAGCGTCAAATCTTGGATCTATCAAATCGCGCATTATAAAATAGTGAACTTTTACCGCAAACAGAAAATTAAATCCCTCATTTTCTCACAATTTCCCTACCTGAAAATTGTTGATGAGGAAGTACATCAACCGGAATTCCAGCTGGAAAAAGAAGAATTAAAAATGAGATTGCAAATGGCACTTGAGAAACTCTCCCAGAAGTATCAGCAAATACTCCGCATGCATTACATCGAAGAATTGCCGGTCAAGATTATTTCACTGCAATTAAACCTGTCATTCAAGGCAACCGAATCACGTCTCTACCGGGCCAGAATGCAGTTTATAAAAAATTATAACCTTATGTAAGAGAGGAATAAATTTTTTCGCAGAATGGATGACGAAGTCTGTATTCAAGAAAAAATTTCGTTCCGAACGAAAATATTTTTATAAAATCTAAATAACTAGCAACATAAATGTATGAAGGAACGTGATTTTGTACAGCTCCTCCAGGAACGTGCCCGAGAACAAAAAAAGGCAATGGATCAAGTCCCCTTTCCGAAATTTTTTGCCTTTGCAATCGTTTGGCTCAGCGATCATCCATGGCGATATCTCATCCCTTTGGCATTTATTATTTCATTGGTATTACGTGGAATTATAGGACATGAATATACTAACTTTGTCCTAGGATTATTTCGTGGATTATGAAAAAAAGAGTAATCGTTGTTTATTCGAGTTATCTATGGACGAAAACGCTTCTTGGAATGACCTTCCACCCGTACCGTTCTATCAAAGAAGCAATCCGTCGACCTGTCCTGCTACCAGTGATTTTCTCACCAATCATTGCAATCCTGCTTCTTTTTCTAGCAGCAAAAGTTGGCTCATTATTAATTGTCGTCTATGGTATCAAACGTGAAGCAGTAGCAATTTTTCTCAGTACAACACTCATATCTATCATTTTCTGGCAAACACTCCTTCTCTATTTTCTTATCAGTTTCTTCGTGGCGTTGAGGAAAAGATAAATTTGGGGACAGCTACTTTTTAGTCACTCTCGGACCTTTTTTGGTATCTTCCAACTCATATCCTAACTTTTCAAGCTTTGAACGGATCTGATCTGCGGCATTAAATTTCCTCTGCTTTCGTAAATGCTGGCGCTCTTCAACTAACTGTTGGATATGTCCGGGGAGAATTTGTTGCGCGTTGCGAATCAATAAACTCATTTCCTGCAAATTCAATCCCAGCACACGGTCCATCTTAAATAATAATCGCATCTTGGGTCCACTCGGATATTGAGACTTTACCACTTCCCACATGACCGCAAGTGCTTGCGATGTATTAAGGTCATCATTCACAGCATCCAAAAACCGCTTTTCAAAATCTTCAAAAATACTCGCCGGCATTTTCCCCTGACTTTCCGAAGGTTCTTCCCAACGACTAATATCCAAGACTAATTTTTTGTAAGCATTTTGCGCGGCATCAAGTGCATTAAAAGTAAAATTCATTTCCTGCCGGTAATGCGTCTGGAGATATAAATAACGCAATGCCAGAACATCATAACCTTCTTTTTCCAGATCATACACTGTATACAGATTGCCCTGACTTTTACTCATCCTCTCGCCGTTAACGAGAATAAACGCGCCATGTAACCAATAGTCTACAAATTTCTTCCCAGTCGCCGCTTCTGCTTGTGCTATTTCATTAGGATGATGTGTTTCTTTTAGATCAATACCGCCGGTATGAATATCAAATGTCTCTCCCAGATATTTCATACTCATTGCAGAACATTCGATATGCCAGCCTGGGAATCCTATCCCCCACGGACTTTTCCACTCCATTTGGCGTTTTGACACTTCATCTGCTTTCTTTCCGGATTGTGCCAGATATTCTTTGAACGATACTCCACCCGGATAAGAAAATTTCCATAAAGCAAAATCACGCTGATTTTTTTTCTCAAGATTTTCCTCAACCCGGGCAATTTTGATCTTATCTAAGCTGGATAACGCGCCATACTGAGGGAATTTGGTAGTATCAAAATAGACGCCATCCGAAGTCTTATACGTAAATCCTTTTTCTTCAAGCTTTTTTACCAGGTCAATCTGTTCTTTTATGTGGTCGGTTGCTTTGGCAAATTTTATTGGTTTCTCCAAATTAAGCTTGTCAAAATCCTTAAGAAAAACATCGCCATAAAATTCCGCAATCTCCCACGCTGTCTTGCCTTCTTTCTTTGCCGCTTTTTCCATCCGGTCTTCACCTAAATCCGCATCACCTAAGTTGTCACCGGTGAGATGGCCGACATCAGTCAAATTCATGATGTAATTGACAGTATATCCGTTATATTCCAGAACACGTTTTAAAATATCAGCCATTGTATACGTCCGGAAATTGCCAATGTGGGCAAATGAATACACAGTCGGTCCACACGTATACATCCCAACTTGTAGTGGATGAATCGGTTTAAATTCTTCAACTTTTTTTGTGAGAGAGTTATAAAGCTTTAGCATATGGTTGCATTATAGCTGAAGCAAGCACGAATGCAAAGTATTTGAAGTTCCAACAAATAATTGGTTATCCCGATGTTCCCCGGTTGACTTCTGTCTTTGTCCTTGCTAGTTGTACTGCCATTGGCTGCTGCTGCTTTTTACCAAACATTGATCCTGTCTTTTTTCCTGCGGGCAACGCAACTTCTTCTTTCTTTTTTTCTTCCTCTTCTTTCTTCCGTCGCTCTTCCTCTTCTTCCTCCTGCTTTCGTTGTTCCTCTTTCTGCTTTCGCATTTGTCGAGCTTTTTCCATCTCCTGATCCAAACCTATTGTGGCACTGTTTATGCCGGCAGCATTTTGTGCAGATTTGAATTTCATGCTGTAGTTAGCAAATAATTCACTTCTGATTTTTTCCATTTTTGCCTGTTCTTCCGGAGATTGATTGGTGTTGCCGCTTGCTGTCTTTGACTGCGCTCCTCCCGTGTTGGAAGTATGCTGCCCAGCGGCAGCTTGAGGGTCATCATTATCTGTGTCTTGATCTTGTCCTGAAGGAGTAAGGCCATACAATTGATCTACAATTGCTTTCGTGTCATCTTTTACTTGCTGACTCGCTTGTGCAGTTGCCGCTTTTGCTACATTCTTTGCCGCCTGACTGACCGGCATTCCCTGCTCAAAACTTGCACCTTCGTCATCATTGTTAAAAGGATTAAAGTTTGGCATACTTCTATACTATCACATCTTTCTCTTTAATCTTGATTCTTCAATCTTAAATCTCAGTAATCTGATCTTCCTTCCATTGCCCGTTCAAGTGTTGTTGGATCCGCGTATTCGATATCAGCACCAATCGGCAAACCTCTTCCAATTCTGGAAATTTTGAGATTTGAGTTTTGAGTTTTGAGTTTTTTGCTAATATACATTGCCGTCGCTTCACCTTCCATTGTAGGATTTGTTGCCAATATTATTTCCTTAACGCTATCACCTTCACTCTTTATTCTTTGTAAAAGTTCATTGATGCGAATTTCATCCGGTCCTATATTGTTCAATGGATCGATTTT
>Ga0307374_10000367_pt1 | contig 86662 bp, 57 predicted proteins | sample OX3MG_FD_202532 | JGI IMG/M metagenome (GOLD analysis project Ga0307374, IMG submission 202532) | Soil microbial communities from Risofladan, Vaasa, Finland - OX-3 | ecosystem: Environmental > Terrestrial > Soil > Coastal area > Acid sulfate soil | place: Finland: Risofladan, Vaasa | collected... | reverse complement strand
GCGGGGCTCGGGCTTCCGCTTATGGTCGCGCGATCTATAGCTTAATCCGCCGAACCGCCGTATGCGGACCCGCATGTACGGTGGTGTGGCAGGGGAGACGGGGCGACCCGTCCCCCTATGCCGATTATGTACGCCGTGCATGTTCGATAGCCTGGAAGTGAAAGTCCTCTTCACAACCTGATCGAGGTGGGAGGACGGGCGACCGTCCCCCCCTATGCCGATTGCGCAACAGAAATCCTTGGTGGGCGTCCGAGTGCTTGTGAGCGAACGGAGGAGTTGATGAGTTTGGCGGAGGACAAATTCTTTCGAGCACGAATCACGCATCGGTCGGACATTGCAGCGGATTTGTGGATCGTTCGCGTCGAACCGGGCGGGGAATTTCGATTCCAGCCCGGCCAGTATGCGACCCTTGGCGTGCAGGGGCCGGAGAAACTGATCGAGCGGGCGTATTCGATTGTGTCGGCGCCGCACGAAAAAGAGCTGGAGATTTTTATCGAGCTGGTCCCGCAAGGCGATCTGACCCCTTTACTTTATCCGCTGCAGGTGGGAGCGGAGCTGACGATGCGAAAGATTCCGAAGGGGCGATTCACGCTGGATGTGAAAAGCGGCCGGAAGAATCATTTGCTGCTCTGCACGGTGACGGGGATTGCGCCATTTGTGAGTTACATTCGCGCGCTGGGAAAGGATTGGCGCGAAAACAAATTCGATGGCGGGCATCATCTATATGTGCTTAATGCGGCGAGCCGCTCGTGGGAATTCGGCTATCGCGAAGAGTTCGAGAAGGCGGCGGCGGAATTTCCATGGCTCACGTATGTGGCGGCGATTAGCCGGCCGTGGGAAGACGCGGCGTGGAAAGGCGAGACGGGACGCGTCGAGGACTTGGTTCGAAAATACACCGACACGTGGGGTCTGAATGGCACGAATACTTCGGCGTATCTCTGCGGGCATCCGCAAATGATCGACAACAGCAAGGGAATTTTGCACCGGCGCGGATTCCCAAAAGAGTCCGTGCGCGAGGAAGTGTATTGGATACCGGCGAAGGAACCTCACGCGTAAAGAGGCTTCGCAGAGGCCGGCGCTTCCGGTCTCTGAAAGTCACGCGACGTACGCTTCGCGGGCAGCTTTGGCGAACTATCCTTCGTCCCGCAAGAGCATCGGGACGCAAAATGCGTGCCGCATGGCGAGAAGCGAACCTCAGCGGCTGAAGCCGCCCCGATCTGTGGAGGGTTACGGCACGGCTAAAAGCCGTGCCCTGACGGGAACTGTCTCGTGGCCAGACCGCACGGTTTCGGGCTACAGCTCGGCTTCATGCGTGGGTTAAATCGGGCCGCCTGCGGAGGCGATTTCGTCAATGGCGTTTTGCGTGGCGTGCAGCGGCACCGCGACGTGAACCGTTTCGTCCGGGTCATCCACATCCACGACCACAGAGCCGCCGACTTTCATGACGCTGACATGCTGATCGGGCTCGGTGACGTCCACCAGCGGGCCGTCCTGGCAATCCGCGAGGCCGGAAAGGGCGGCGTCAACAATCGGGAGGTAAGGACGCACGTTCGTCGCGCCCTGTGCCAAGTAGCGATTCGGAACAAATTTTAGCGTCACGGGCACGAGAATCGCAGGAACCACGAGCGAGATGTGCGTTCCGTTCGTGCGCTTTTCGTGGATTTTCACGTGAATGAAACCTTCGCTGGAAACGACTGCTCCCGCGACGAGAGCTGTTCCTAACATTCCCATTCCAATTTTGCCGAGCAGTAACATCGCTATTTCTCCTCTCCTCTTCTTTTCTTCTTCTTTGCGAAGGGCGCTGATGAGCGAATGTGGCAACTCGCAAACACGGCAGCGGCTGAAGCCGCACTGATTTTGAAGCATTGACGGTACGACTAGAGGCGTGCCCTGACAACACCGGAAGCCAGCACGCAGACTCTAAAAAGTCCGCTAAAACCGCCAATTTGAACGCCGGAGCTGAAGCTCCGATCTCCTGAAATCATTTCTGAGATGGCTTCTAATCAGATGTATTGCGTGAGTCGATCCAAACGCGCACTGTCTGATCGTTGTCCGTTACGGTGACCAGAGTCGTGTCGCCAGCCTTTTCGAGGGCTTGAATGGCGGCTTCGACGTTAAGTTGGTGGTCACCGTCCGAAGCAAGCGCCTCGGCGACAGCCCACGGAATGTTAACGTCGACCTTTTCCTTGCCGTCCCTATCGATGACGTGGACGACCATCTTGCCGTTGACTTTGGCGACGCGAACGTCGGTGCCCGGCTCCTGTACGGTGACGAATTCGCCGTCGGGCGCAGACCTGACGGCGTCGAGCAGGGCCTTCAGGTCAACGCCATTGGCATGAAAATTTCCAATCTGGACTTTGCCGTCGCGGAGCTGCCCCTGGTTGATGGCAGGAATCACTTTCTCGGCGAGCGAAAGAGGAATATTGACGCGGACACGCTCGCGTCCCATCTGGCCGTCAACTTTGACGTGCAGATAACGCTCGGCTGGAGCGGCGAGAACGGCGGTTCCGATGAAGAGCACTGCGAGAACGGGGAGAATGGTTTTCATCGCTGGACGCCTCCTTGGGCGTTCAGCAGTAGTTACGTGTGACCGTCCGGAAAAGTTCCCTTGTCTGTCGGAGGATGAGCGAATTAATCGCGCTGGAGCTTGAAGTACACGGCAGACAGCGATGGGAGCCGGACTGTGATTGAGTGCTCGCGGCCGCTCCACGGGACAGGTTCGGCGCGGACGCCGCCGGAATTGCCTGCGTCGCCGCCGGAGTAATGGCTGGAATCAGTGTTGAGGATTTCACGGTAAAAACCAGCCTCTGGGACGCCGACGCGGTAGTTCTCGCGCGCTACTGGCGTGAAGTTGCAAATGACGACGAGAAAATTCAGGGGACGTCGTGCGCGGCGGACAAACGCCAAAACGCTGGCGTCCGCGTCGTTGGCTTCGAGCCATTCGAAGCCTTGCCACTCGAATTCCACGTCGTGCAGGGCTGGCTCCTTCGTATAGAGATGATTCAAATCGGTGATGAGCCGCTGAATTCCCAGGTGCGGAGCGTATTGTAGCAGATGCCAGTCGAGGCTCGCGTTTTCCCACCATTCGCTCCACTGGGCGATTTCGCACCCCATGAAGAGAAGCTTTTTGCCGGGATGCGCGTAGAAGTAGCCGAAAAGAAGCCGCAAGTTCGCGAATTTGTGTCGGTCGTCGCCGGGCATTTTCGCAAGGAGGCCGCGTTTGCCGTGAACGACTTCATCGTGCGAGAGGGGAAGGATGAAATTTTCGTTGAACGCGTAGAGCATGGAGAACGTCAGTTCGCCATGATGAAATTTGCGATGGATGGGATCGAGCGCGAAATAGTGAAGAACGTCGTTCATCCAGCCCATATTCCATTTGAGGTCGAAGCCGAGGCCGCCGGCATAGGTGGGGCGCGAGACGGAGGGCCAGGCCGTGGACTCCTCGGCGATGGTGAGCGCGCCGGGCTGGCGGGTGTGAACGACTTCGTTCAGGCGCTTGAGGAATGCGATGGCTTCGAGATTTTCGCGGCCGCCGAATTGATTTGGCAGCCATTCGCCCTGGCGGCGAGAATAATCGAGATAGAGCATGGAGGCGACAGCATCCACGCGCAGACCGTCGATGTGATATTTCTCGAGCCAGAAAAGAGCGTTCGAGATCAGGAAATTCTGCACTTCGTTGCGGCCGTAGTTGAAAATCAACGTGCCCCAATCAGGATGGGAACCGCGGCGTGGGTCGGCGTGCTCGTAGAGATGCGTGCCGTCGAAGAATGAAAGGCCGTGGGCGTCGCGGGGGAAATGGCCGGGAGTCCAATCGAGCAGAACGCCGATGCCAGCCTGGTGGCAGCGGTCCACAAAGGTCATGAAATCCTTGGGCGAGCCGTAACGGCTGGTGACGGCGAAATAGCCAATTGTCTGGTAGCCCCATGAAGCGTCGAAAGGATGCTCCATGAGGGGCAGCAATTCGATGTGCGTGTAGCCCATTTGCTTGACGTAAGGAATGAGCTCGTCAGCCATTTCGGAGTAGGTCAACCAGCGACCGCCGTCGGCGCGACGCCACGAACCGAAATGAACTTCGTAAATGGAAATGGGCGCGTGCTGCCAGTCGAATTGCAGACGTTGATGCAGCCATTCGGAATCCTGCCACGAATGGCCATCAATGTTCGCAACCATGGAGCTGGATTTCGGACGCAGTTCGGCGGCGAATCCGTAAGGATCGGACTTCAACGTCAAAACATCGTTGTAACGCGAGCGCATCTCAAATTTGTAGAGATCGCCTTCGGTTAGTCCCGGTATAAATATTTCCCACACGCCGGTGCTGGCGCGGCTACGCATCGGATTGACGCGCCCGTCCCAGGAATTAAAATTGCCGACGACGCTGGCGCGCTTTGCGTTGGGCGCCCAGACGCCAAAATGCACGCCGCGAACGCCGGCGACTTCGCGGACATGTGCGCCCAGCTTGTCATAATTTTGGTAGTGCGTTCCTTCGCCGATCAGATACAAATCGAGATCGCTCAGAAGGGGAGGGAAGGCGTAGGGATCGTAGGTGTCCCAGGAATTTCCGTCGGAATAAGTGATTCGCAGACGATACGCCGTTGGGTCGATGCCGAAAGTTTCGGAGGCGGGAGACGATTTGTCTGACGGGGGAATGTTTTCGCGGGGAAGGACAGCTTCAAACAGGCCGTCGGGGTGAATCTTGGTTGCGGGATACTCCTGAGCAGGTTTGCCCCAGAGAATCGCGACCCTCGCAGCATGAGGCTGGAAAGTACGGATGGCGATGGCGGATTTTCCGGAAAGATTTGCAGGATGCGGGCCGAGGAAATGGAAAGGATCGGAGTGCTCGGCGCGAAGCACTAGCTCGATTTCCGGATTGGCGGCGGCTGCAATGGAACCGGCATCGCCAATCGTGCTCGGATTGTCTAGGATCGACAGGTTGTTCCTCCTATACTCTGACCGCATCCATTTTAGCGCAGAGACTCCTCGAGCGAGGCGATGATTTGTGCGCCAGCGCAAAAAAAGCCCGCGACGAACACCTACGGGCACCTTCGCGCTCGATCGTCCGCTTAATGCGCTCGCGCTGGACAGAACCGAACAGGACAGGTAGGCTATGGCGTCTTGTAGTGATGACAAGCCGCTAGGGAGGTCATTCAGATGCGAAAGACTGCTGTTTCTTTTCTCGCTGTTGCTTTTATCGGACTGATCGCCGGCGCGGGCGTGGCATCGGCGCAGCAAGCTGCCAAGAAAGCTCCCGGACCGGAACAAGTGCTCTTGCGGCAGTGGAACGACGTAGGCCGTAAGATAACCGCCATGGCCGAGGATTGGCCTGCGGACAAATACGACTATCGGCCAAACGACAAAGTCCGTACGTTTGGACAAATCCTGACGCACGTCGCTGGCTCGAATTATTTCGCGACGAATCCGGCGCTCGGCAAGAGCACTAAGGGCCTTGCAGATGATCCGAAGGGATACACGACGAAGGAGCAAATTGTCGCATTCGTGAAGAAGTCATTTGCCGATGGTGCGGCGGCGCTCGAAAAGGGCGGAAATGCGGGCGCGATGGCGCATTTAGGTGACTGGGTGGGAATCATCGAGCACAGTGGCGAGCATTACGGGAATTTGGTGACGTACTACCGGAACAACGACGTCGTTCCGCCCGAATCACGCCCCAAGAAATAGAATTCTAACCCAAAGGGAATTTTACAAATGAAGCGGAGCTTTCCCTATGTTTTGTTTGCGGTTGTGGCAGGACTGAGCATGGTTACGCTCGGGAGCGCGCAAGACCGGACGCAGGGGCGGTCGATGGTGACCACGCGGTACGGGATTGTGGCGGCGGAAAGTCCGCTGGCGGCGCAGGCGGGGGCGCAGATTCTGTCGCGCGGCGGCAATGCCATTGATGCGGCCGTGGCGACGAACGCGGTGATGGGCGTTGTCGAGCCGATGATGAACGGAATGGGCGGCGATCTGTTCGTGATTGTGTACGACGCGAAGAGCGGCAAACTGTACGGGTTGAACGCGAGCGGGTGGTCGCCGAAGGGACTGACGCCGGAATTTTTGAAGAACAAAGGCATCACGGCGATGCCACAGCATGGAATCGATTCCGTCACGGTGCCCGGCGTTGTGGACGGCTGGTCAAAGCTGCTGCGCAGGTTTGGGAAACTGGGCATGGAACAGGATCTCGCGCCAGCAATTCGTTACGCGCACGAAGGTTTCCCCGTGCCGGAGTGGGACGCGGAGTATTGGGCGGCCGCGGCCAGATTTTTGAAGAAGAATCCGGCGACGGCGAGCCTCTATCTTTTGCAAGGGGAAGCGCCGAAGGTGGGAGAAATTTTCCGCAACGAAGAATTGTCACGGTCGTTGGCGCTGGTGGCGAAAGGCGGCCGGGACGCGTTTTACAAAGGAGAGCTTGCGCACCGCATCGTGGACTTTTCGAAACGCGAGGGCGGCGCGATGACGCTCGAAGATATGGCGGATTATTCGAGCGAGTGGGTCGAGCCGCTTTCGACGAAGTATCACGGCTGGACGGTGTACGAATTGCCGCCGAATGGGCAGGGAATTGCGGCGCTCGAAATGCTGAACATGATGCAGCAATTTCCGCTGGCGCAATTCGGCCACAATTCCGCGGATGCGCTGCACGTGATGATCGAGACGAAAAAACTGGCGTATGCGGATTTGCGCCGCTACGTCGGCGATCCACGATTCAGCAAGATTCCAGTCGCGGGATTACTTTCGGACGATTATGCGCGCGACCGGGCGAAGTTGATTGATATGTCCAAAGCGAATTGCAACGTCAGCGCCGGAATGCCGAACGAGAAATTGGGCGACACGACTTATATGACGGTGGTGGATCAGCAAGGAAATATGGTGTCGCTGATTCAGAGCAACTACGACGAATTCGGCTCGCGGCTGGTGGCGGATGATACAGGCTTCGTGTTGCAAGATCGCGGCGCGTTGTTCAACCTTGAGCCGGATTCACCTGACGTGCTCGCGGGCCATAAGCGGCCGCTACATACGATTATTCCGGCCTTCATGACGAAGGGAGACACGCGGATTGCTTTTGGCATCATGGGAGGATTCAATCAGGCGCAAGCGCACGCCCAATTTGTGTCCAATGTCGTGGACTTTGGAATGAACATCCAGGCGGCCATGGAGGCGGCGCGGTTCGACAAAATCACTTTCGGCGGCTGTGATGTTCAAATTGAGAATCGCGTTCCCGCTGACGTTCGCGCGGCGCTCACAGCCCGGGGGCATCAGCTGGAGGTTCGCGGTGCGTTTTCGTCGCACATGGGCGGGGGCCAGGCAACGGAGCGAAATTTTGCGACTCGCGTGAACTTTGGTGCGTCGGACCCTCGTAAGGACGGCGAAGCGATACCGGAATCGCCGCCACATCCTTAAAGAGTGCGCGGCCGTCCAGCTTTCGGTGAGGGACTAACATTCCGAAGCGCTGGGACTTCCTTCTTTGCTGCTAGGCACGCTCCCTGTGGCTAAAGGAACACTCTGCGGTACGAAGGTACTATTGCTGTTCCTCGGCGCGGCGCGCTAAATAGTTAACAGGGCGTGGAATCCTGAAAGCCATAGATTGTAAATGAGTTTTTCCGCGCAATTGCGCGCGAGTTGAGGATGGGTTTGCCCTCAAAACTTTCATTCCGTTAGGCCGAACGTAATATCAGGAATGCCGACCAAGACCGATCCCGCTCGCGCCAGCCGCAAGAAAGGCGCAGGTGCACCCCAAAACGGCGGGAACGGCCGCACTGCTACGACTCTTCTTCCCGAAATTGCTGACGCACATGCGTTGAGCACGCCGAAAAACGCCGAAAATCGAGATGGAGAGCGCGGCATTCTCCTGGCCGCGATCGTCAACAATAATCCCCTCGCCAGCGTGGTTATGGACTCGAGCAACAGGGTTCAGATTTGCAATCGCGCTTTCGAAAGCATATTCGGCTATCGCTTGAATGAAATCGTGGGACGCAACATCGATGATTTTATCGCTCCACCCGCGCTTGCGGCGGAAGCCACGGATTTCAGCCGGCGAACGCTCACGGGAGAAAGCGTTCAAGCGACCACTTGCCGCCGGCGCATGGATGGCACGCTTGTGGACGTTGAGGTTCATGCTGCCCCGCTTATGCTGCAAGGAAAGCTTGCGGGAATCTTCGCCGTATATGAGGAAATCACGGAACGGAAACGCGCGGATGAACAGCTCCGCGCAGCGGAAGCGCGATATCGCCAGCTGGTGGAACAGCTCCCGGCGATTACTTATGTTGCGGAATTCGGCACGAACGGAAACTGGGAATATGTGAGCCCGCAAATCACCAGTTTTCTGGGCTTCTCGCAATCGGAATGGCTTTCAACAGCGGGCCAATGGCTGCGGCAAGTCCATCCCGAGGACCGCGCGCACGTGATGAACGCGGAAGAGTACAGCGAGCACACCGGAGAAAACGTTGACATCGAGTATCGGATGCTGGCACGCGACGGAAGAGTGGTTTGGTTCCGCGATCGCGCGATCGTCAGCCGCACAAATGATGGGCGCAAGATACAGCACGGATTCATGCTCGACATTACGGAACGCAAGGAAGCCGAATCCGCGTTGATGAAGCTGAGCCGGCAAACGAACATGATTCTGAATTCCGCCGGCGATGGAATTTTCGGTCTCGACCAAGAAGGCCGGCCGACGTTCGTGAATCGTGCAGCGGCTCGTATGCTGGGATACGAGCCCGAGGAAATTATTGGCAGGGAAGGCCACGCACTGTGGCATCACACCAAATCGGATGGCACGCCGTATCCGGCGACAGAATGCGCGTTGCTTGCCGTTTTGCGCGACGGCGTGACACGTCATGGAGCCAACGATGTTCTTTGGCGAAAGGACAGATCGAGTTTTCCGGTTGAGTTCATAAGCACTGCCATACGTGAAGGCGAGGAAGTAACGGGCGCAGTGGTCACGTTCCGAGACATCACGGCGCGCCAGAAAGCCGAAAAAGCACAAAAACAGGCCGAGGAAAGATTCCGAAGCATATTCGAAAATGCAGTGGAGGGAATATATCAGTCGACGCCGGACGGGCGGTTCATCAGCGTAAATCCCGCGATGGCGCGAATGTTCGGTTATGCATCGCCTGACGAAATGCTCGAAGCCATCAGCGACATTGGGGAGCAAGTATATATCGACTCGGCGCAGCGCGAAGAATTCAAGCAGGCGATGGAACAATTCGACGTGGTCGAGAGGTTTGAGACTCGGGTTGTCCAGAAGGACGGTACGAAGATTTGGATTTCGGAGACGTCGCGCGCGGTACGGAACGTGATTGGGCGCGTTTGTTATTACGAAGGTACGATTGAGGATGTGACGTCGCTGAAACGCGCGGAAGCGGAGCGGCAGGTTTCCTTTGAAATCATTCATGCGGCGAACGTCACGGACAATCTGGATGAGCTGCTGCATCGAATCCACGAATCGCTCAAGCGGGTGTTGTACGCAGAGAATTGCTTCGTGGCTCTGCACGATCCGCTCTCCGGCATGTTCCATTTTCCCTTCTTTGTGGATCGGTATGACAGCGCGCCGCCGCCGCAAAAGACGGGGAGAAGCTGTACGACGTACGTTTTCCGCAGGGGCGAGGCGATGTTGATTCCGCAGAGCGTTTTTGACCAACTGGTTGCACAGGATGAAGTTGAGCTTGTTGGAACGCCATCGCCTTCGTGGCTGGGAGTTCCGCTGCGCACACCTTCTGCGACGATCGGAGTGCTGGTGGTGCAGCATTACGAGGATGAACGGGCGTATACACAGCGAGACTTGGAATTTCTTGCTTCGGTGGGAGGACAAATCGCTTTGGCGATTGAACGCAAGCGCGCGGAAACGGCACTTCGAGAAAGCGAAGCGCGCCTTCGAGTGTTGGTCGAGCAGTTGCCCGCGGTGCTGTGGACGACCGACCACGAATTGCGTTTCACATCCTCGGTAGGTGCGGGACTTTCCCGTTTGGGGCTGAAGCCGCAGGAGGTCGTTAACAAGTCGCTGTACGAATTCTTCCAAACCGAGGACCGTAATTTTGTGCCCATCGCGGCTCACCGGCGCGCGCTAGCCGGAGAATCGGTCGCATTCCATGTGGAATGGGGCGGTGGGTCCTACGCATGCCACGCCGAGCCGCTGCGAAACGGGGAAGGGAATGTGTGTGGTGTTATCAGCATGGCGCTGGATATTACGGATCGCAAACAGCTGGAGGCGCAGCTGCGTCAAGCGCAGAAGATGGAAGCAGTGGGCCGGCTCGCCGGCGGAATCGCGCACGATTTCAATAATCTGCTGATGGTGATTCAAGGCTACACGGAACTACTGCTTGATCGTCTGGGCCGCGAACATCCACTGCGGCGCAATGCCGAACAAATCCATGACGCTTCGCAGCGCGCGGCTTCACTGACACGGCAGTTGCTCGCTTTCAGCCGCAAGCAAATGCTCGCGCCGGAGGTGCTCAATATCCGATCCGTTGTCTGCGACATGGAAAGCATTTTGCGACGGCTGATTGGAGAGGACATCAATCTAGCCACGGTGAACCCAGGGGACCTGTGGCACGTGCGAGCAGATCGCAGCCAAGTGGAGCAAGTTATTTTGAATCTCGCCGTCAATTCCCGCGACGCCATGCCCAACGGCGGAACGGTGACGATTGAAACGGCCAATGTGGAGCTCGACAGTTCATATTCGCGGCAGGCAGTGGTTGAGCCAGGTGAATACGTAATGATTGCTGTGAGCGACACGGGTTGCGGGATGGATGCTGAGACGCAAGCACATGTGTTCGAACCATTCTTCACGACGAAGGAAAAAGGCAAAGGAACGGGATTGGGACTTGCGACGGTCTACGGCATCGTCAAGCAGAGCGGAGGATACATCTGGGTATACAGCGAAGTCGGGAACGGCACGACGTTCAAGGTGTATTTGCCTCGGGTACGGGAAGCCGAAAAACCAGCGCAGCACAAGCTAGAGACGAAATCCTTCCCGCTGGGCTGCGAAACCATTCTGCTGGTGGAAGACGAGAAAGGTGTTCGCGAACTGGCGCGTGAATATCTCGAACAGATTGGATACACGGTACTGGGAGCGGAAAACTCGCAAGAAGCGATCGAGGTGGCGAAGAATCACCCAGGCACAATCGAGTTACTGTTCACCGACGTGGTGATGGCTGGAATGAGCGGACGCCAACTCGCGGAAAAGATGGCGAAATTGCGTCCCGGAATTCGCATCCTTTATATGTCGGGCTACGCGGACGAAGCGATCGTGCATCACGGCATCCTGGGCCGGGGGGTGGTGCTGCTGCAAAAACCGTTCACGCTGAACTCTCTGGCATTGAAGGTACGCGAGACACTCGACCAACAGAACTGACCGCTTTTTTAGGCAAAATCCTTTGCTCCGCAGAAGTCCACACCTCGATTGATTTTCACGGCACGGCTCGATAGCATGGCTGCTCTTCTTGTGAAATTGGAGGAAGTGCACATGGTTCGGGATCTTCGTAGCAGAGGTTTGGCCACGCGCGCCGTCCATGCTGGAGAGCGGAAGCGCCCTGATGGGTTCATCCCCATATCGACACCCATCTACAGCACGGCGACTTTCATTTACGACCATCTCTCGGAAATTGACTCGATTAGCGCCGGCGAACGCTCCGGCTTTACATATTCACGCCACGGAAATCCGACCAACGCTGCGTTCGAGGAAGCGGTGGCATCACTTGAAGGAGGAGGGGTGGCGCTGAGCGTCGCGTCCGGGATGGCCGCGATTTTGCTGGCGCTTCTGTGCGTGGGAGTCGAGCAGGGAACCACCATCGCGGCTTCACAGGATCTTTACGGCGTAACAACGAAATTCCTATTTGATGTGGCCGCGCGCTGGGGCGCTCGCATTGAGTTCGTGGATGTCCTCGATCCCGACAAGCGCAAAGATATTTGGAAACTCGAACCGAAAGTGCTGTTGCTTGAGAGTTTGACGAATCCATTGCTGCGCATTCCGGATTTGCCATCGCTGGTGAAAGAAGCACATGCGCACAAGACGTGCATTGTGGTGGACAATACGTTTGCAACGCCGCTCCTTTTGCGGCCGCTCGAACACGGAGCGGATTGCGTAGTTCACAGCGCCACGAAATACTTTGGCGGACATGGGGATTTGACCGGCGGGGTGGTTGTCGTCCAGGAAGAATACGGCGCAGAAGTGCGTCACTTGGCTAGGCTGGTGGGCGCGATACTTGGTCCATTCGAAGCGTGGCTGGCGCTTCGAGGAATAAAGACGTTGCCCCTGAGGTTCGGACGCCATTGCGAGAATGCGCAGCGATTGGCCGAATGGCTGGCCGTGCATCCGCGCGTCGAGGCTGTATATTATCCGGGGCTGGATTCGCACCCAGACTCTCAGCTTGCGAAGACACTTTTCGGCGGCGCGGGGTCGGGAGGAGTGCTGTCGCTGAAGATTCGCGGCGCGCGGCGGGAAGACATTTTTCGCTTTGTCGATTCGCTGGAACTATTTTTAAAGGCGACTTCGCTTGGAGACGTGCAGAGCCTGGTGCTTTATCCGGCGATTTCGTCGCACCGCGATCTTTCACCAAAGCAGCGCGAGCGATTGGGAATCACGGACAACTTGATTCGGCTTTCCGCGGGTGTCGAGGATTTCGAGGACTTGAAGAATGATTTAGAGCAAGCCTTAGCGAAGCTGTAGCGCTTCCGCTTCTGTCATAACACCTCTTTCAGAGTAAGATTGCCGCTGCTGGCGTTTGTTTTCCTAAAAAGGAGCCGCGCCAAAGCCTTGACCGACCGCACTAGCGAAAGTTCCGCCGAAGTGCAAGTGCTGGTCGTGTGCGCGCGCAAGCAAATCGATGCCGAGGAACGGCACCACCTGTCTGAGCTTTTGACACGAACGCTCGATTGGGCTCTCCTGCTGCACCTCGCGAATGAAAACGGCTTGTTACCACTACTGCAGAAGAATCTTTCGGAGATTGCGTGCGAGGGCATTTCTACAGACGTTCTAAAGCAAATTTCGCAGGAGAGCCGCGAAGACGCCTTACGCGCACTCTTTCTCAGCGCCGAGTTGTTTCGCACTTTGGATAGATTTCGAGAACGAGGTATTCAGGCGATTCCATATAAGGGACCAGTGCTTGCGGCGCGCGCGTACGGCAGTGCGAAGCTGCGACAGTTTGATGATTTGGATGTTGTGACTCCACAGAAGTTTATGCCAGCGGTTTTCGAGGCAATGGAAAGTTTGGACTATCGGGCGCGGCTTCCGCGTGAACGTTTCGTGGCAGAGGGTTCGCGAGCGATCCCAGGGGAATATGTTTTCGTCCATCGTGTAAACAGCGCGATGGTCGAGGTGCATACGGAATGGACGCTGCGGCACTTTCCGGTGCGTCCGGATATAGAAGCGATGCTGCGCCGGTCAACCGTCGTGTCCGTCGATGGCAAGGATGTTACGGCTTTCGCGACAGAAGACGAGCTGCTGGTGCTTGCTGTCCATGGCGCAAAGGATTTTTGGTCGCGTCTTATTTGGGTGGCGGACATCGCAGAGATTGTTAAGCAATCGCCGAGACTTGATTGGGAGAAGGTGATTGCTGAGGCAAAAAGATTGAAAGCGGTTCGTATGTTGAAGCTCGGTCTGTCGCTCGCTCGCGAAATTTTGGGTCTGGCATTGCCCAGTGAAATTGTGAATCAGATCGAGGCTGACGCGGTTGTGGCGCGGCTGACGCGGCAGCTCAGCAGAAATCTGGTAAGGCGCGGAACAGTGCCGACTGGGGTGCTCGAACGATCGCTGTACCGCATACGGATGACTGAAGGAGTTTGGGATGGCGTGCGCTACTGGGCGCGGCTATCCACGGCGCCGGCTGAAGAGGATTGGGCGCTGACGGATATCCCGAGCCGATTCTCCGGATCTTATGTCTTTCTCCGGCCATTGCGGCTTTGGAAGAAATACAGAGAGCGGGCTCCTCGCAAAAGATAAATGCTGTGCCGACATTATTCTTCTTCGTCGATCTTCTTCGTCGAGCGAAGGCTGAGCGATGGCCTTTGATTTGATGGCAGCGCGGCATTTACCGTATGATTGCGCGCCATGAACATTTTACTCAGCGATATAGAAGCTCGAGTGTTGGGGTCGCTCATCGAGAAGGAAATTACGACTCCCGATTACTATCCTCTTTCGCTAAACGCGCTCGTCAATGCCTGCAACCAGAAATCGAACCGTGATCCAGTGATGAATGTGGACGAGGGTGCGGTGAGCCGGGCATTGGAAGCTCTGACGGAAAAGAATTTGGCGGCGGGAACAAGCAACCGCGACAGCCGGGTGCTCAAGTACGAACATCGACTGCAGGAGGCATCGAACCTCGACCGCCTAGAGACGGCTATATTGTGCGTATTGATATTGCGAGGCGCCCAGACACCGGGCGAATTGCGTGGCCGCGCGGAACGCATGCACCGGTTCGATGATTTGAACGAAGTGCAAAGGACGTTGCAGCGGTTGATGAAGCGCGAGCCGCCCATCGTCGCAATGCTTCCTAGAGAGCCGGGCACGAAAGAGATGCGCTATACGCATCTGCTTTCAGGCGATGCAGCAACACGGACTTCCGAACGTGAGCAACCCGCCGAAGCCAGTACGGCGAGGATGTCCAGGGAAAGCGAACGCATCACTTTGTTGGAGAATGCGGTAGCGCGCCTTGAGAAGGAACTAACGGATACCCGAGAGCAGCTCGGCGCGCTGCGAAAGCGATTCGAATAATCAAGGGGACGGGATTCTGAGTGTCCTTCTTCAGAGCACAGTTCCCCAAGCGGGCCGGATCCACATGGTACCGGAAGAATGATTCACTTTTCCGGTCAGGCGAATTCGCCAACGACTTCGAAATGTTTTTGATTGCCCGTCGAGAAGATGGCCACGTCGTTATGCGGTCCGCCGAGGGCGGCGGGCTTACCCTTCACCGTGATGCTTCGCAAAGAATTTTGAGCGGGCAAGCGGAATTTTACCTGCAACTGTTTCGGCGCACCGGGCCGTGCCAGCTCCACGGTTGCCGAAATATTTTTCGCGGCAGGATTCGACGCCAGCTTGAAATTAACGCGGCCCCAGCGCGTAGGCGCTTGATCGATTCTGATTTCTTTTCCCGAAGCTACCCAATCGCGCGGAAGAGCCTTGGCCAGATAGAGTGTGTCTTCATCGGAATCTTCAAACACGAGCATCCAGCGAACCAGCAATGGAATCGTTTGCTGCGCCGGTATGCAAAAAGTGGCCGTACCTCCGCCGATTCCCGAAACTTCGCCAGCGGTCCAACTACCCCGCGTGTGATCGTGGAAGCGATGCGAATAGAGAAACAACAGATATTCCTCGATCCGGTCCAGACGGAGTAGCGCTTGGGCGTACCCGTACGAGATGAAGCCCAGAATGTCGCGGCCATTCGGATGCGGTGGCTCCATGTTGGCGACAATGCCGAGCGTTGTGCCGCCGTAGGCGCGCATGCAATCAATCACCAGGTTCGCCAATTTGGGAGAGAGCATATCGGCCTGAAGCAACTCAGCGTAGGGTCGATGCGCCCATTGTTGCGGGCTGGGCCGTTCCTTTTGCATCGATTCCCAGACCGTGCCTGTTGCGCCGGCGTACGTTCCAACGTAGGGCGGGTTCATATCGCTGCGGACGTTCTTTTCGATGCTTGCAGTGACGACGTCTTGAAGAATTCTGCTGCGTCGCAACCAATCCGCAGTTGATTTTTCGCTTGCGGCAGCGGGCTTAATGTTCCGCCATGCGCGGCTGAAATCTTTAAGGCCCCGAGCGGCGAATGCGCTGTTGGCGAAATAGGGCAGCCACCACGTGGCCGGCTTCGGCGCGAGACAAGAGTCAGATTCGCTCCAGCCATGAATCAATCCGTGCCCGGGATCATCTGCCGGCAAACGAAGACTTTCGTCGTGCATTTCACAGAGCATCGAAGCGGTCGCCTCGATTTTCGACTGATGCTTTAGAAGCAGCGCGGAGTCGCCGGTGTAATTGAAATACTTGGCGAACAACATTAACTCCATGCCGAATTGCGCTGTTTCGGGCCCGCGCATGTTGATCATGCCCTTCGAGTCGGTGAAATCGGTGAGGTAGTTGTCAATAATGTTGCGCGCCATGTCGAAACGGCCCCATTCGAGATTGGCGAAAACGGCCATGGTGAAAATGTCCTGAAAGCCGTCGTACTCGGAGCCGTAGTAGTCCCGGTCGACAGCGCCATATTTGGGGTAGACGCCGCCCGGACGCACCATAAGTTCCTTAGCGAAGGCATATTTCGACATATCGACCCAGACATGATGAGGGAGTGAGGTGGGCGCGAAGTCGTGCAACTGGCTATCCCAGTAATCCGCGAAAAACAAGAGAGCGCGATAGAACTCTTCGGGCTGAGGATCTTCACGGCGAGGCGGATAGGCTGGGTAGCTGTAGCCATAGACGACTTTCGATATCTTGCCGCTTTCGATCCTCGCGGTGCGGTGCCAGGTCTGCACAATAAATTTGTCATGAGCGTTTACGTCGCCGAATACCACGATTTCGTCGTAAGCTGTGTCGGAGATTGGAAAGACCTTGCGAACAGCGGGCATCCAACCGCCGATAAGGCCTTCGAAACGTTTCTGAGCTTCTTGCATATTGATTTCGGGGAAATACTGGCCGGGATGGTAAGTCCGCGTGTTTCCGGAAGGGTACACGGGCATCGTGTCGAAGCATTCCTTGGTGCCGACGAAGGTATTCCAGGGCAAACGAAAAAATACCGGCCGATTTCCCGTGCGGGAGCCCATAGGCGGGGCAGCGGAGCGGACTAGTTCGGGATCCGGGTCGCCGTTCTCGAGAAGTTTGTCCGCCAGCAAGTCAGGACCTGACATGCCGATGTCCTTCAGCGACAATCCTAGATAGGGAGGATTCGCGTCCGCGAAGGTTGCTTCGGCGTTCTTCGGAAGCACGCGGCTAGTTCCATGAGAAGAAAGGAAAGTGATTGCGCCATCGCGGCTTCGCAGATCCTCGAAGACTTTCCAGGCAGTTGAATCGATTCTGAATTCGCAGAGCAGCGTGTGGCCTTCCACGTTTGGCGCGAGATCAGTTTCGTTTGCCCGCGAGGATCCTATGAAGCGAACCGCAGGCTCGGCAGTGTCTGCGGACTTGGGGAAATATCGCAGGGCCGCCGTGGTCACTGCCAAATTTTGCAAAAAGTGGCGTCGATCCATAGCTCGCCTCCGCGATTCTTGCGAGGTTCGGTGCAGCATTTTCCGCTTCGCTCTCGCCCCGGATTTGTACCATACTCCGCAGGCATCCTGTAAACGTTTTCTCCGCGGCTCTGAGCGAAGACAAAAAAGCGGAGCGGGCCGGGGGTTACAGAGGGCGAAGACTGGCGCCGATTTTGTGCCTTCGCGTTACGTTTTTGGTGAAGCGTTTGCAGAAGAGCAACGGCGTCGCGGGAACAAGGGAAGCGCGGCAGGCGGTCCCGGGGATTGACTTCTTGTCTCCCGGGCCAGATAGTGCTGTTTCCTGAAGCATACGGAATTTCGCCGGATCGAGAGCGCAGATGAGGACAAAGAAATGAAGATTCGCCCGTTTCGGTTTGCAAATCCGATTTTGCTATTTTGCGTTCTGCTGAGTTTCAGTGTGGGGTCGCATCGTGAAGCCGCGGCGCAGGGACGTGGGACTCAACCCGCGACACCGGGGCCCATGCTGGATCAAGGGATCATCAATCTGGAAACGCCTGAATTTGATTTGAGCCTCGTGCGCTCGACGCAAACCGTCGCCGCGCTCAAACCGAAAGGCGCCGGCGGTTTTGATTTTACCCCGGGCGATCTGCTCGCCGCGCGATCCCAGAATGGCTACTACCATCTCGGCGATCTGGACTTGCGCCTGCGCGTGGGGACCTCGGGGGACTGGAAGAGCTATTCGACTGCTGTCGAACATACGCCCGTAAGGGCTTTGCCCACATCGGCCGAAATTCTGGCCGCCGCCGACCTGACGCCGACATTCCCCCGGGATTTTCCGCTCGAGGTTACGCGCGAGTGGGCGCTGGAAGACGGGAAACTGGTTTTGCGCTTCACGCTGAAGAACAAGACGCGGCAGTTGGTACAAATCGGCGCGCTCGGAATTCCGATGGTCTTCAACAACGTGCTGAACGGCCGCTCGCTCGCAGAGGCGCACGCGAAGTGCTCATTTTACGATCCGTACATTGGCGAGGATGCGGGCTATTTGCAAGTGACGCGACTTAACGGACACGGGCCAGCGTTGGTTGTAGTGCCAGAGGGCAAGACGCCGTTCGAAGCATATAAGCCGATCCTGAACAAGCGACCGGTGAACGGCAAGGTGCCGATCTTCAGCGACCCCACGCCGCGAGGGGTGACGTTCGAGGGATTCTACGACTGGATGGTGCACAGCGAAGCGTACGCTGAAAACGAGTGGAAAAACGCGCAACCGTGGAATCCGCCGACGATGATCAGTGTGGCGCCGGGCGAATCGAAGACGTACGGCGTGAAATTCTTAGTCTCTGATTCGATACGGCATATCGAGAAAACGCTTACCGCAAACGGTCGGCCGGTGGCGATTGGCGTGCCCGGTTACGTTCTGCCAATGGACATCGATGCGCGGCTGTTCTTGAAATATTCGAAGAGTGTTAAATCAATCGCGGTTGAACCGAAAGGGGCGATCTCGATTCAGAAAAACACTGCCACTGCAGGCGGCTGGAAATCGTTCACACTGAAGGGCCGAACGTGGGGCCGCTCGCGCTTGACGATCACATACGACGATGGTCTGGTGCAGACAATTGACTATTTTGTGATCAAGCCGGAATCGCAGGTGGTTGCTGATCTGGGGAATTTTTTGATGACAAAGCAGTGGTTTGTCGATCCCAAGGATCCGTTCCACCGCAGTCCTTCCGTAATGACGTATGACCGTGAGACGAATCAGATCGTCACGCAAGACAGCCGCGTTTGGATCGCCGGGTTGAGCGATGAGGGCGGTGCGGGTTCGTGGCTAGCAGCCATCATGAAGGAGTTTGGCCAGCCCAATAAGGAAGAGCTCGACAAATATGAACGGTTCGTCGATCGCGTTTTGTGGGGCCGCATCCAGTACAGGTATGGACCGTTGGCGTATGGCGTACGGAAGAGCCTGTTCTACTATCAGCCCGGTCAGATCCTGGGGAGTTATTACCGGAACGATCTGGACTGGACCAGTTGGACGAGCTGGGACAAAAAGCAGTCGGAAGCGGTTGACCGCTCGTTCAATTATCCGCACGTTGCGGCGGCGTATTGGGTACTTTATCGACTAGCTCGCGATCATCAGGGCCTCGTCACCGACCATCCATGGCAATGGTATCTGAATCATGCTTACGAAACGTCGATGGCGATGACGAATGACGCGCCCGGGTTAGCTCGATTCGGACAAATGGAAGGCGACATATTTCTCAAAATCCTGAAGGACCTCAGACGTGAGGGCATGACAGTGCGAGCCAACGACCTAGAAGCCAAAATGCGCGAGCGGGCCGACCGCTGGAAAGAGGAAGCGTACCCATTTGGGAGCGAAATGCCGTGGGACTCAACGGGGCAAGAGGAAGTGTATGCGTGGATGAAATACTTCGGTGACCAGGCCAAGGCCGATGTAACGCTCAATGCAGTACTGGGTTACGATCCGACGATACCGAGCTGGGGCTACAACGGCAGCGCGCGCCGCTATTGGGACTTCATTTACGCGGCGAAGTACCAGCGCCTCGAGCGGCAGCTCCATCATTACGGCTCGGGCATCAATGCGATTCCGCTGCTTGCCGCGTATCGCGAGCACCCTGACGATTTCTATCTTTTGCGCGTTGGCTACGGCGGCACGATGGGAGCGCTCACGGATATCGATCAACAGGGATTCGCGTCGGCCGCATTCCACGCATTTCCGGACATGCTTAAATTCGATCCGTACTCGGGCGATTATGGACCGAACTTCTTCGGCCACGCCTTGAACACGGCTACCTACGTTGTAGATCATCCGGAGTTTGGCTGGCTGGCGTTTGGCGGCAACATCAAGGCTGCAAGAAATGGAATCAAGGTAACACCGCTCGATTCCTTTAGAATGCGCGTGTACGTGGCTCCGTTCGGCCTTTGGCTGACGCTCGACGCGGGGAAGTTCGACAGCGTGGAGATAAATTCCAAGAGCGGCGTCGTGCGACTTGGACTTGCGCCCGCTACGCAATACACACCGACAGCTTTTCTGCGCGTGGAACAGCCGGCAAAAATACAAAACGTGGGTTCATATCATCCAGCGGGATCGTTCAAGCTGGAACGTGGCGCGTTCGCTATTCCACTGCGCAAGGGAACGACTTGGGTGGAGCTCACTCGGAAGTAACCGCAGAAGAGCGGTTTGGGCGACGATCAGATGAAAAAGGGATACGATCGCAGGCAGGTCTTGAAAGGCATGAGCGGCGCGTGCGCGGCGTTTCTTTTGCCCGAGGAAAATAACGCGCCGGTGCGGCAGCTTCGCATCGCGGGCCAGGACGTAGAGCTTCAAATTACTTCCGTGAGTGCGCATACGTTCCGATTGAGCATTCTGCCTCTCGCCGAGGAAGACCAAGCAGGCACGATTCCCACCGATGGTTCACTCGTGCGCACTTCCTGGGGAATGCCGGTTGCAAGGATGCGGGGCGCGGCGAGTGCACAGACGATTAAATCCGGCGGCGTAAATATAGGGATCGCGCTCGACCCGCTCACGTTCACCATTGGTGAGGCAAATGGCGAGCAGATTCAGAAAATAGTGCTGGACGAAGAGACAGGCGTCGTTTCATTCGTGACGGGAGATTCTCCGATCCTTGCGTTGGGGGAAGGCGGCCCGCAATTCGATCGACGGGGCTCGATTGAGACCATGCGCAGCGGGCAGGGAGGGTATAAGCTCGCGACGCACGGCGGGCGCGTGCCGATTCCATGGCTGATTGGCACGGCGGGGTGGGCGATGTTCATCCACCAGCCATTCGGAACTTTCGACTTTAGCGGCCCGGAAAGCAGATTTCAACCATCAGGTCCCGATACAGCGCTGCCCCTTGATATTTTCTTTGTCGCTGGGCGCGAGCCAGCGACAATTATGGCGGAATATGCGCGCCTTACCGGGCACGCGGAAATGCCGCCGCTGTGGTCGCTGGGGTATCAGCAGTCTCACCGCACGCTTGCGAGCCGCGAGGAAATTTTGACCGAGGCGAAAACGTTTCGTGAGAAGAAGCTTCCGTGCGATGCGCTGATTTACTTGGGAACGGGCTTTTGTCCGTCGGGATGGAATACGGAGAATGGATCGTTCGACTGGAATTCGCGCGTGTTCCCCGATCCAAAGGGAATCCTCGACGAATTTCACAAGGATAATTTCCACGCCGTGCTGCATGTGGTGATTCTGACGCGGAAACTTCGGGGGACAGTTCACGATCCTTGCGGGCTGGCACGATTCGACGAAGAAGAGGCAAGCTGTTACTGGGATGCGCACCGCAAAGATTTTGCGATGGGCGTGGATGGTTGGTGGCCGGACGAAGGCGATCCACTCGATATCGCGTCGCGGCTGGCCCGCAATCGAATGTACTGGGAAGGTCCTCAAATTGACCGTCCGAACGAGCGCCCGTACGCACTGCATCGCAACGGCTACGCGGGCATGCAACGATATGCGTCGTTCCTATGGTCTGGGGATGTGTACTCGACGTGGGAGACGTTGAAAATCCAGGTATCCAACGGGATCAATACGGCGCTCTCCGGCATTCCCTATTGGGGCACGGATATCGGCGGTTTTGTTCCGACGAAAGAATTCACCGCCGAACTGTACTTAAGGTGGTTTCAGTTCGGAGCGTTCTGCACGCTTTTTCGCTGCCACGGCCGCACGTGGAAATTGCGACTGCCATGGGGCTGGGACACGGGCGATCCGGGGCCCGTCGAGATCAGCAATTACGGAGGCGCGGCGATTCCGGGCGCGAGCCAATTGCACAACACGCAGGTTGAGCCTATCTGCCGAAAGTATATGGAGCTTCGTTACCGGATGCTGCCGTATTTATACAGCGCAGTGCGTGAATGCGCGACGACCGGCATGCCGGTCATGCGCGCGCTTTGGCTGCATTATCCGGACGATCCCGCGGCGATTGCGCGCGACGATGAATATTTGTGGGGTCGGGATGTGCTGGTCGCGCCGGTGGTTGAGAAAGGCGCGACTTCGCGGCGAGTCTATCTGCCTCGCGGGAGTTGGTACGATTTCTGGACCGGCGAGCGCGCCGAAGGCGGCCGTGAAATAGCGCGTGACGTGGATTTGGCGACCATGCCACTGTACGTCCGCGCGGGAGCGATCTTGCCGCTGGGTCCCGTGAAACAATATACCGGCGAGAAGGTGGACGCGTTGCTTTCCGTCACGATTTATCCTGGCGCCGACGGTTCTTTCCTTCTCTATGAGGACGATGGCCGATCTTTCAATTACCGCACGGGCGAATGGTTGGGAATTAACATGACGTGGAATAATGCGCGCCGCGCGCTTAAACTGCATCTCGCGGAAGGTTCGCGCATGTTGCCGCCGTTGCGGCGTAATATCGAAGTCCAGGTCGGACAAACCACGCGACAGATTGTGTTTGAGGGGCGGCCAATTGAAGTGTCATTCTGAGGGCGCTCAAATTGTGTGGCCGGTTGAACGGCGTCAAATCTGTACCGCGTGACCATCGAGTAACGCTAAAATTTGTTATGCGACTATCTTGCCCGCTGACCATTCTTGCGAAACGCAAACATGCGGCCGTGATCCTCGCCGCGATTTTTGCGCTGGGGCTTTTTGCAAGCGAGGCAGCCGCTCAGACCGCCAAAAAAGCATCGGCAACCAATGCTTCCGTGTCCGCGCAGCAGGGAATTCGATTTGCGGAGCGAGGCCTTTGTAATCAGGCGCTGCCCTTACTGAGAAAGTCGCTCCCGCATATCGCCCAAAAGAAACTCAGATACGATGTGGCTATGGCGACAGCGCAATGTGGGATGAGCGTAAATGAAGAGGCTGCTGTAGTTGACGCACTCGTTCTGTTGCGCCGCGAATTTCCTCACGATCCCAAGGTTTTATACACTGCGACCCACTTTTACTCCGAACTCGCGTCGCGCGCAGCGCAGGAGCTCGCCACGACGGCGCCCACCTCGGCGGAAGCGCAAGAGCTTGAGGCAGAGGCCCTTGAATCGCATGGAAAATTGGATCAGGCGGCGGCGGAATATCGCAAGATTCTCGGAAAATATCCGGATCAGCCGGGCCTTCATTACCGGTTGGGCCAGCTTATTCTTTCCGAAACGCCAACTGCCACAACAGCCGATGATGCAAAGAAAGAGTTTGAGGAAGAGCTAAAGATCGATCCTACCGCGGCATCGGCGGAATTCATGCTGGGCGATCTTGCGCGACAGGCAGAGCAGTGGGGTGATGCCATCGACCATTTCTCTCGCGCCGCAAAGCTGGATGCCGGGTTTTCCGAGGCGTTCCTGGGACTCGGCATGTCACTCAATGCCGCTGGAAAGAATTCGGATGCCGTTGCGCCATTGGAAAAATACGTGAAGATGGAGCCTTCAGACCCCGCTGGGCACTATCAACTGGCGATCGCTTATGCACGCACCGGACGCCAGCAGGATGCGGAACGCCAGATGGCTTTGCAACGCGAAGCAGCGAAGAAAGCGCCGCCGTCGGGACCACAAAGTCCAAACGAGCCTTAGCTAAGATCCCAGAACGCAGCTCAGAGCGAGAATAGAGACGCGGATTTTTCGGCCCGCTGCGACTATTTCCACTTCTCCTCGCCTTCGACGATTGTAATGTACCGGTCGACGGGAAGATTCGTGAATCGCTCAGTTGTACCGCCAGGCTGAGGCCATTTTACTTCGAGCCAGTCGATCTTAGGACGCTTTCCAATTCCCAAGACTATTCGCGGATCATGCGAGGACAGATAACTGCCGCCACCGACCTTGAAGCGATGCCGCTTGAAATCGCCGGACTGATACGTGATCTTGGCGCCGATTGCATCCATATTGGATTTTCGTCCGACCAGGCGAACGCCTAACCAGTGGTTTTTCCGTTCCGCGTTATTCCGCAAGAGAATTGGCGCAGAATTATTGACGGCTACCAGCACATCCACAGATCCGTCGTTGTCGAAATCTCCAAGGGCCATACCGCGACCCGCGATGGGTTTGGAAAAAATCGGGCCACTCTGGCTGCTTATATTTTGAAAGCCGCGCCCCGTGTTGCGAAAGAGCAGCATCGGTTCGCGATATGTGACATTTTGCATGTGCTTTTCGACCGCGATGTCCGGATGGCCATCGCAGAGAAGAAGATCGAGGTCGCCATTGTTGTCATAATCAAAAAACTTGAGGCCCCAGCCGCTCATCAACATGGTCGTAGTGCCGATGCCGTCGGAGGGGGCCACGTCTGTGAAGGTTTTGTCTTTATTGTTGTGATAGAGAGAAAACATCTCGTGGTCCACGTTGGATACAAAAAGATCAATCCAGCCGTCTTGATCGTAATCGGCGGCGTCTACACCCATTCCAGAGCGCGCGCGGCCAAAACTGTTGTAGCCCACGCCCGCAAGCAAGCCAATTTCCGAAAACCGGCCCTTGCCCCGATTGGCAAAGAGAAAATTCGCGACCGTATCGTTCGACACAAATAAGTCCATTAAGCCGTCGTTGTTGATGTCGCAAGCAACCACACCCCACGCTTTTGCTAATGAGCGTGCAATCCCCGACTCCTTACTCACATCGGTAAACGTACCGTCGCCGTTGTTATGAAAAAGCCAGCAGGGAGCGGGATCGTAGACGTTCGGTTTGCAATACCAGCGCTCGCCGGTCAGATCGTTGCCGCAAAATTTGTTTTTCGATTTGTTCCAATCGGCGAACTGACAGACGAACAAGTCGAGTTGACCGTCATTGTCGTAATCGAACCAAACCGCGCTGGTGGCCCAGCCGGGCGCAGCCAAGCCGGCTTTTCGGGTCACGTCGGTAAAAGTGCCGTCCCCGTTGTTGTGATACAGAATGCTGTGGGGATACTGCGTGAGGTAAAGATCGGGCAGGCCATCGCGGTCGTAATCGCCCACGGCGACACCCATGCCGTATGCGTTGCCCGTCACTCCGGCTTTTTCGGTAACGTCGGTGAAGGTGCCATCCCGATTATTGCGATACAGTGCGTTGCTGAGGGGCGGGACAGGATTGTAAAAATCACATTTGCCGCTATTGACGAGGTAAATGTCCATCCAGCCGTCATTGTCGTAATCCAGGAACGCGCAACCAGCGCCAAGGGTTTCAGGTTCGTACATTTGCGGAGATAATCCGCCGACGTGGGTCCACGAAATGCCGCTTTTGGAACTGGGAATTTCTTCGAACGCGGGCAGGGAACTAAGGGAAGAGATGGTGGTGGCCGAAATAGAGGCATCAAGCGCACCGAGCGCGCCAGCCAGGCCCGACCAACCGAGCATACGGAGCAACTGACGGCGGGAGATAGCGCGCCAGGATGTGGTCGGTTTTCTGGGCATTGAACTAGTCTCCGTTTTTAGTTCGCAGGCGACGGGATCGAATTAATCGATCCTCTCGTTGCAAAGGAAACGTTTTCCTGTTTGTATGATTCCGGAACAGGATAGCAATAAACCTGTAGGTTTTACATTGCAAGAGCAGGGGATGCATCAGGTGACCTCAGCACCGGGCTATATTCTAGGATGACCTGTTTAGGATGACGACGTTGTCCAAATTCACAAGACGAGATTTGCTCAAAACGATGGGCGTAACCTTCGCGTCTTATCCTTTTGGGCGTACGCCTGCGCAACGGAGCCCATCGGTGAGCTTCGTGGATATTGCCCAGTCCGCGGGAATAAGTTTTCAGCACGAGAACGCGGCGTCGCCCGAAAAATATCTAATTGAAACGATGGGGTCGGGATGCGGGTTCATAGACTACGATCAGGATGGGCTGCTCGATTTGTATCTGGTGAATGGGGCGGCTACGCGTGTTTACAAACCGGCGCATCCGCTGCGCAGCGCGCTTTATCGTAACAACGGGGACGGAAGTTTCGCCGACGTTACCACGAAAGCAGGCGTGGGCGCCGAAGGTTTGTTCGGCATGGGCGTGGCCGTGGGGGATTATGACAACGATGGCTATCCGGATCTGCTCGTGCTCGGATACGGCCGTTGCATCCTTTACCACAACAACGGAGACGGTACTTTCACCGACGTTACCGCGCGGGCAGGAGTGGAAAATTTGGGTCGTTGGGCGTCGAGCGGAGCGTGGTTCGATTATAACAATGACGGACGGCTCGACCTGGTGATAGCGAACTATATTGATTGGTCGCCAGACCGGAATTTCTGGTGCGGGGACCACGGTCCCGGAATGCGGAGCTATTGCCATCCGGATGACTACAATGGCGAGGCGCCGACGCTATATCACAACAATGGCGACGGGACGTTTACTGATGTGAGCAAACAATCCGGCCTAGGGTTGAAACCGGGAAATGGTTTGGGCGTGGTGACTTTCGATTACGACAACGATGGCTGGCAGGATATTTTTATTGCGAACGACTCGATGGCGAATTTTTTGTTTCACAACAACCGGGACGGAACGTTCCACGAAGTTGGATATTTGGCGGGCGTCGCGGTGAGTGCCGACGGTTTACCAGAAGCGGGCATGGGAACCGATGCGGCTGACACTACAGGGAATGGCCGGATGGACCTGCTTGTCACGCATTTGGACAGCCAATTGGCACGGCTATATCAAAACATGGGAAAGCAGACTTTCGACGACGCCACCGTCCGGAGCGGCCTGGGATACGCGACGTTCCACATGAGTGGATTCGGCACGCGATTCATTGACTATGACAATGATGGTGCGGTCGACATTTTCATGGCCAATGGACACGTCCTCGATAACATTCATCGTTACAATGCGAGCGTTCACTATGCTGAGCCGAAACTTATGTTCCGAAATATGGGGCACGGGGAATTTAAGAATGTGAGTGAAGAACTTGGCCGGGACTTTCAACTGCCGCGGGTCAGCCGGGGCGCGGCCGTCGGTGATTTCGACAATGACGGCGACCTTGATATTCTGGTGAACAATAACGGAGAACGACCGCAGTTGTTGCGGAACGACGGTGGCAACACAAATCATTGGCTGGAAATTCTTCTCATTGGGACGCGTTCGAATAGAGACGCGGTGGGAGCGCGGATTAAGGTTTCCGCCGGGAAACTGGTCTTATACGAACAGAGAAAAGGAGGAATGAGCTACCAATCGGCTCAAGATCCCCGACTTCATTTCGGGCTCGGACAATATGCAACTGTGGATGCTGTGGAGATTCTTTGGCCGAGTGGAAGCGTGACGAAACTCGCGAAACTGAAGAGCGATCAGATCATCGCGATCAAGGAAGGCGAAGGATTAGTCGAGCGGCCTTTCCCGCGCATTGCGGGCCGTAAATGGGATCAGAATCGACCTGGAGTGCATGGGGATTAAGCGGCTGGGCGAATCGTGGCGCGCTGATCACGCTCGATGCCGGACCAATCAGGCGGAGGATTACTCAGAGAGATTCGTCGAAGGCTGACGAGGAGGCCTTCCCGAGGAGATGTAACCGGCTTTGTGACCGGGCGAGTCCGATTTATATTTTGCCGCTTGTCTCTGATTCAAAGCGGCCAGCATGGTCAACATGCGATCTGCCTTCTCTACGTCATTCTTGCGTCGATAGGCAATCGCCAAATGCGAATAGACCGATGCATCGTCCGGAGCGAGCTTTCGCGCCACTTCCAAGTGTGCGATCGCATCGTCGACGCGCCCTGCCATCAGATATAGCTCGCCAAGCGCCGCCTGCGAGACTGCATAGTTCGGGCGCTCGCCGACGGATTTTTCCAGTGCCGCTTGGGCTTCCTTGAATTCGGGTTGGTCCGCGCGGACATCCGAATGAACCACTGCGTCGCCAAAGATCGTGAGCAGAATATAGTTGTCGTGGCCATTTTCTATTCCTTCGCGCGAGATGCGGGCTGCCTCCGGCATGTTTCCTTCGAGAATATCTTTCTGTCCCGCGGCCATATAAGAAATGTCGCCGTCCGGATCGAGCTTGCTTGCCAAGGCGAAATCGGCTCTTGCCGGATCAACTTCGTTTTCGAAGGAAAGAAAGACGCCGCGCTCGTAATGTAAACGTGACGATTGGGGAAGATGTTGCAAGCCGATGTTGAGAACATCGAGGCCCATGTCGTAAGACTGATGGTCCATGCACGCTTCGGCGACGAGCAAATAGAGTTTCTCGTCCTGTGGAGTTTGCTTGACCGCTTGCTGGAAAATGCTGAATGCCTGCCTGTCGTGGTGCGCCCCAATGTAGGCTTGGGCCAAGAGGTTATTCACGCTAGGAGTTGCGTGCCCGCTGATTTTCATCGCCCTGAGGAGTTCAATTGCTTGGTTGAATTGGCTGGTTCCCACATAGCACAAGGCCAGGTTAAAATTTTCAGCATACTCATCCAGCACATGGCCCCGCGCGGCCAGAAAATGCGGGATCGCTTCCGAGAAGCGGCCCTGCTGGGCGAGGGCGATGCCTTGTTGAAGGTCTGACTCCGCTTTCGGTGAAGTCTCGGATGCCGGATTCGCCTGAATTGCAGGCGTCGTCGCGATAGTTCGAGCACTGGCACGCAAAACTTGAAGAGAAGCGAGCGTGGCCGTGATGGCAAAAAACAATGTGACGATACGTTGAGGGGCCATCGGTATTCCTGAATATCCTTGCCGAAAATCGCAGTACGGCAATGCCGGATGTACCGGCTCTGAAAATGGCGCAACCGGGGCTATTTTACCAGCTTTGCGCCGCCGCGACGACGCGGAGGTTGTGAGTTAAAATTTCAGCTTGACAAGTAATACAAATACATTATACAAGACGGCCATTAGAAGTGGGGTTGGGGTCAGGCGGGGTGGGTAGCGTGAGTAAACGTTTACTTTCAATGCCGTCCGCAGATGGAATGGCGTGGACGATTCGAAGACGCCCTCAGCGATCTCTGCACTTTGGACCGACTTCCTGCGCTCTTACCGGAGCTCCTGTTAGCAGTGTCCCACTGACACAAGCGATGAAGCAGGGTTATGGAGATTTTTGCGTAGCATGGCGTTTTGCTATTTTTAGCAGCGGTTCTAAGTAAGGGCAGAGGGGATTCGAGTGGGCTCAAAGAGGGAAAACGCTTTCTGCGGGGATGGGGATAAAGTTTAGGCGTGTCAAAGGAGGCTGTATGTCGCGGAGTTTTTCTCGCGCTTTGATTAGCGGAATGGTGACGATGATGTGCGCGGCGATAGTGTTCGCGCTTGGCGCCCCGTTGTCCTGGGGACAAGGTTCCACCGTGGGGACGGTGACGGTCACCGTGTTGGACCAGAGCGGGGGCACAGTCCCAGGGGCCACTTTGACCCTCAAGAGTCTGGACACAAATAATGTGAACACGGGAACGTCTGGACGCGGCGGCTTATATAGCTTCTCGGGCATTCCTTTCGGAAGATTCGAGCTTACGGTCTCGAAAGGGGGATTTGCGACGAAGGTTTTGAGTTCGGTAGTCGTCGAGGCAGGCCGGGTAGCCGATCTGAGGGTCATTCTATCTGTTGGCGCGGCGAGCGAAAAAGTGGTCGTGAGCGGGGTCGCCAGTCCTCTCCAGACGACATCGAGCACCATTGGAACAACAATCGACGTGAAGCAGATTAATGACCTGCCTTTGCAAGGCCGCGATGTTAGTCAACTCGTGTTTTTGACTCCGGGGTATAGCGGTCTTGCTGGCTACGGAACGTGGGACGGTCTGCCGTTGATTGCCGAAGGCAATACCGTTGACGGAGTGGTTGCGAACACGAACCGCATGAAATTTGGTGGTAACGCGACGCCGGCGATGCAAGCACGGCTCGAAGATATTCACGAGATGACAATTCAGACGAGCCAGCAAGACGTGAGCCAGGGTTTCGGCGAGGCGTCCATGGGCGTCGGCTACTTCACCAGCGGAGGCTCGAACAAATTCCACGGTGAGGCGTTCGAGGATTTTCGAAATACTGCGCTGAACGCGAACAGTTGGACCAACAATGAATTGGGCTTACCGAGAAATACGCTCATCCTGAATGAATTTGGAGGTACCGTCGGAGGGCCGATCCTGAAGAATAAGCTGTTTTTCTTTGGCGGCTTCTCAATGTCGAAGCAGCCGGGCGGCTACACGCACACGCAGACATTTCTGTCGCCCAGTGCGCAGGCTGGAATTTACACGTTGTATCAGCCGCAAACAAGTGGCTCAGGATTTACGCAAGGACAAACCATTAATTTGTTTACGCAGGTCGCGGCACCGAACGGCTTGCCTGCAAGTGTGAATAATCCAGGCTCCTGTACGTCCACGTCGAATACCTATGCGAACATTTCGTGCGAGATCGCGCTCGTGAACAAGGACCTGAGCGCAACAAATGCCAATATTTCGTCTTCGGGCGACCCGAACACGGAAATCGTCACTTGGTTCGTGAATTCCCCCAGTACATTGTACTATCCGGCGATAAGATTGGATTATGATGCAACAGAGAACTTCCGGGTGAACTTTGCCTTCGAGGAGACCCGATATAATCAGCCCGGCGCGACTCCGCCCTATTATCCCGGTTCGGACTTCGCGAATCAGGATGCCAACAATCGCACTAAGAATTACACGAGTTCGCTGGGATTGGGCTGGACGATTTCGCCGAGCCTGGTGAACGAATTTCGTGTGGGTTATCTGTACACTTTTCAGTTCTTTGGCGGCGGTGCGCAACCGCTTTGGGACACCCAGCCCGCAGTAAACTGGGCGTTAGGGAATTCGGGACAGGAATTCAACTTAGCCACATCCAATTTTTACCCCACGATCAGTGGGAACGATACCATGACGTGGCAACACGGGGCGCACACGCTCAATTTTGGCTTTTCCTATTCCCGCGAACAGGACCACTACTACAATGCGCCTGATGGGATTCCGAGCATTAATCTGGGCCTCGTGAACGGGGACCCAGCGCGTACCGACTTTGAAAATTACTTTGCCGCGGCGAACTCCACGGACAAGACCGAGGCGGAGAACCTTTATGCGACGCTTGTTGGCAGAATCTCCGGCGTTGGACCAATCGGCAGCGGCTTTCCCTACGATCCGGCAACAGGAGCTTACGCAACCCAACCTGGTTTGACCGTAAATCTGGATGAACTGCAGAGATCGTGGGGTCTTTTCGCCGCCGACTCTTACCACGTGAAACCAACTCTCACTTTGAACTACGGCTTGCGCTGGGACTTTATTGGGGACGATCATGATTTGGCTCATCAATACCTTGGCACTCCGCTCAGCTCGTTTTACGGGCCGTCGGGCGTTAACAACCTGTTCAACCCGGGAGTGGAGATTGGTACCAATAACCCCGCGTATGTGGCGGCGGGCCACCAGTACGGCTCCTGGGACATAACTCCTCAGCCGACGATCGGTCTCGCATGGAACCCGAACTATTCCGAAGGGTTGCTGGGTAAGGCGCTGGGCGGAGGGAACACCGTAATTCGAGCGGGATTCGACATAAAGCGATTCACCGAGCCGAATCAATACTTTTGGAACTTCGGTACGAACCATGGGATCGGATATTTTCAACACTTTTCACTTTCCGCGGCGAATGGCGGGGGAACCGGAACTTTCGCGCCGGGCAGTTTAGCCGTTGGCGACGCATTCGGTGCTGGAACGGCGGACCCCTACAACCTAGCGCCGGCTTTTTATTCTAGCGTGGTGCCACAGAGTGATTTTGCCTGGAACTATTATTGGGGAGAGGCTGGATTCGATCCGAATATCAAGCAGCCGTACGTTCAGCAATGGAACCTGGGCATCCAAAGGCAACTGGGTCCCAGCAATGTCCTTGAGGTACGGTATGTAGGCCAAAGGAGCGTGCATCAATGGCTCGCCGTGGATCCGAATGAAATCAATATTTTTGAGAACGGATTCCTGAACGAATTCAAGAACGCGCAGACGAATCTGGCGATAAACCAAACTCACGGAATAACGTCGTTTGCAAACAACGGGTATGCCGGACAGCAAGCCCTGCCGATTTTCGACGCCGCATTCGCGGGTGAACCATCCGGAGGCCCAGGGGTACCGCTTGCGGATTATTCAAATGGGACGTTTATCACTGATTTGCACCAGGGAGGGGCTGGCGATATCGCCGCCAACCTTTCGACACCCTCTGGAACGGTTCCTTACATATGCAACCTCGTAGGGTCCTCCGTAACTCCCTGCGCGAATGGGGCGTATGCTAGCAAGGCAACTCCTGGACCATATCCCGCCAATTTTTTCCAGGCAAACCCCTATGGCGCCTCGTGCCTCTATTGCTCCACACAGGAATTCATGACAAACGGGGGCTACAGCAATTACAACGGTTTGCAGGTGGACTTCAGGCAAAAACAATGGCATGGAATGGAGTTCGACGTAAATTACACGTGGAGCCACACGCTCGGTGTTCAGCCGGATACGCAGTGGCTCGGCAATTTCAACGAATTCACTATGCGCAATCTGCGGTTGAGCTACGGCCCAACCCTGTTCGACGTCAGGCAGGTGGTTCATGCGTACGGGACCTTCGACCTCCCGTTTGGAAATGGCAAGGCGTTTTTAAATCGCTCGGGTGCGCTTGATCGCATTGTCGGCGGGTGGACAATCGGAAACCTGTTTACTTATGAGACCGGCTTTCCGTTCCCGCTTACGGGTGGCTATCACACGTTTAACGACTATGGCGACGGTGGAGTAGTCCTTAGCGGGATCACGCTGTCTCAGTTGCAGCACAGCGTGGGGGTTTACCATCCCAAACCTGGCCAATATCCGAGCCTTCCGTTGGGCGCATGGGCCTATGATTTCAATCCGGCACTACTGGCAGCGGGCCAGGCTTCGTACACGCCCCCGGCGAACTGCACCAGCGGGTTGGTGGGCGCGTGTCAAAACCTGACGCCGGGAACGTTCACAGGCAATCCGTTCTTGTACGGTCCGCACCTGTGGAATGATGACATGTCACTCACTAAGATTATTGCCATAACGGAAGGAATCCATTTTGTTTTCCAGGCTGAGGCACTGAATGTTTTCAACCATCCTGAGTGGGCCAATCCGGGCAACAACGCATTCGGCGGCGGTGAGAGCATACAGAGCGGCGCGAATTTTGGACAGGCTGGCACGGGCGGCCTCACGGGCAGTTCCGGCACCAACCTCACAACCGGAGGGGGACGTCTGCTTGAGCTACGGGCGAGGATCGACTTCTAGGCTCTTCGCTTTGTAAATCTGCTCGCTGTGCATCCACTGGGTGCAGTGATAGCATCCGGTGGATGCATGGGAGCGTTTGCCATGTGGAAGGGCTAGCGTTAGCTGCACCGGAAATTCTTTCGCTGCTCGCGACCGCAAAGGTATTAAGGGTGAAAGCGAAGGTTCCTGGTCTTAATTATTTGCCGCAGTTTGCTCTTGAGTGGATTCAGTTGGTTTTCTCGCAGTAAACAACGATGACTTCCGTCCTGGCCCTGGCTGTTCCATCACGTCTCGTAAAGCTCGCACCCGTCGACTTGATTATCATCGCTTTCTATTTTGTGCTCGTCCTGGCCATCGGGTTTTATCTGAAGAGGCGTTCGAGCACCGGAGAGGATTTCTTCCTCGCTGGCCGGGAAATGACGGCATGGATCGCCGGGCTCAGTTTTCTCTCGGCAAATCTTGGCGCGCTCGAGCTGATGGGTTGGGCGGCATCGTCCTACGAATACGGGATCCTGGCCACGCACGCGTATTGGATTGGCGCGATCCCTGCAATGCTGTTCCTCGGCGTCTTTATGATGCCGTTCTATTACATTTCAAAAACGCACTCGGTCCCTGGGTATTTGAAGCTGCGTTTTGGTGAATCGAGCCGCAGCCTTGCCGCGATTTCTTTTGCGTTCATGACGGTGCTGATGAGCGGCATCAATATGTACGCAATGGCGCTCATCATGAAAGTCGTGCTGGGCTGGAACATGAATTTCAGCATTTGGGTGTCGGCCCTGACTGTTGCGATTTATGTGGCGCTTGGCGGGCTACGTTCCGCAATATTTAATGAAGTGCTCCAGTTCGTGCTGATTTGGGCGGGCGCACTCCTGATACCTATTCTCGGATTAATTGAAGCTGGTGGGTGGGGTCCGCTGAAAGCGCAGATCATTCACAACACATCGGTGGAATACGTTCACCTGTGGCGTTACCTCGGTTCGTTCAGCACTAACCCGGAAGGAATCCATTGGACAGGCGTGCTATTTGGGCAGGGGCTGGTCATATCATTTGGCTACTGGACAACTGACTTTTTGGTTGTGCAGCGGCTGCTCGCTGCGAAGGATTTGCGTTCAGCCAAGATGGCGCCGATCATCGGCGCGGCATTCAAGATGTTCGTCCCGTTCATCGTCATTCTTCCGGGATTGTTGGGACTCGCGTTACTGCCGTTTAAGCTGACAGGTTCGAGCACAGCCATTGCAGCGGGAGCGCACAGCTACAATGAAGTGCTGCCCCTGATGCTGGCGCGATACTGCGGCCCCGGCCTCCTCGGATTGGGGATCACGGCGTTGATTGCCGGTTTTATGTCGGGAATGGCTGGGAACGTGAGCGCGTTTTCCACTGTTTGGACGTATGACATATACCGAGCGCTGATACGAAAAAATGCGCCCGATGCGCACTACGTCTCGATGGGGCGCTGGTGCACAATTCTCGGAGTCCTGATCAGTATCGGCACAGCGTATTTTGTGATGCAATTTCTGAGCATTATGGATTATGTGCAGGCTTTGTTCAGTATTTTCATCGCGCCGCTATTCGGCACAGTCATTTTGGGTATGCTGTGGAAAAGGGCGACCGCAGCCGGAGGGTTTTGGGGACTGCTTACGGGCACAGCATCGGCAGCTGCGATGTTTGGGTGGATCGAGATTAATCCCGCCGCGGTGCGCTACGTGGCGCTTTCCAGCCACGCAAGTCCGATGGCTGCGGACATGTACCGGGCCCTTTGGTCATGGATTGTGTGTGTGGTGGTTACGATTGCGGTGAGTCTTTTCACGCGCCCCAGGCCGGTGGCCGCACTGAGCGGACTGGTTTACGGGGAAACCACGATACCTTCGGAAGGCCAGTTCCCGTTTTACCAGCGGCCCGCATTTTGGGCGCTTGTTGTCGGGGTCGTGTTCGTGGCCTTGAATATCATTTTCTGGTGAAGTGATGGAATCGAAGGGTTCAATTTCGATCTGGTTTTTTATCGGAGTATCGCTGTTAGTGAACGGCGTGCTAATTCTCGGGGCAGGTGTTTACGAACTTGTCCATCCGCCAGAACATGAGGTGGTGCTGTTTCGCCTTCACGCAAGCGTATGGTGGGGCGCGTTGCTGGTTGTTTTGGGAGCGTTCTATTGCCATCGCTTTTTGCCGCGAGGCGATGCGGGAAAGTAGACGATATGCGCCGTGTGGAAGCGGCAAGCCAGATGTGTAGAGATGGGGTTTCTTGACACGAGCGACGCGTTGTTCTATACGTGTATTCGAGAAAACGTTTTCATAGCATTAAGCAATATCGAATGTGGCAAGTACACGAAAAGAAGAGGTGAATTCCCATGACTTCTCGGAAGGGTATTTCACGGAGGAAATTCGTATCCGGGGCGCTGTCAGCGGCGGCGGTCGCCTGCGTGCCGCGAATAGCGTTCGGGGGCGGACCGGGAGCATTGGCGGGCCTCGTCCAAGCTCCGGCACGTCCGCGCTTGGGACAGGATCGCATACAGTTCCTCGTTAGACCTTTTCCGATGGAGCAAGTACGATTGCTTGATGGTCCTTTTTTAGAAGCGGCCAAGACCAACCAGGCTTATCTGAGCTCTCTTCCCGAAGATCGGTTGGTGCACAATTTTCGCGTCAACGCCGGACTGCCGAGTTCAGCGGAGGCTTTCGGAGGCTGGGAGGATCCCAAATGCGAGCTTCGCGGGCACTTCACGGGGCATTATCTTTCGGCGTGCGCTTTGATGTATGCAAGCACGGGAGACCAAGCGGTGAAGGCCAAGGGCGATGCGATTGTTGGGGATCTGGCGAAATGTCAGGAAAAGTTCGGAAACGGATACCTCAGCGCGTTCCCGCAGAGTTTCTTCGACCGTCTGCGTGACGGCAACGGCGTGTGGGCGCCGTTTTATACGCTGCATAAAATCATGGCCGGCAACATCGATATGTACACGCATTGCCATAATCAACAAGCGTTGGCAGTGGCTGAGGGCATGGCCCGGTGGATAGGGCACTGGACGATTGGGCTCAGCGACGCCCACATGCAGCGCATTCTCCAGACGGAATTTGGCGGCATGAACGAAAGTCTCTATAACCTGTTTGCGATCACGGGAAAATGGCAGTATTTCGGAACAGCACGCCGCTTTGAGAAGCCCGCCTTCTTCGATCCTTTGGCGGGCCATCGGGACGAACTGAAAGGACTGCACGTCAATACACATATTCCACAAGTGATCGGAGCCGCGCGGAGGTATGAACTGACCGGCGATCCGTTTTATCACGAAGTGGCAAAATATTTCTGGGATGAAGTAACGGAAGAACGTACGTACGCGACTGGTGGTACAAGCAATGGCGAAGGCTGGCGCACCGATCCGGGTAATCTTTCGACGGAACTGAGTGTTTCCTCGGAGGAATGCTGCTGTGGATACAACATGTTGAAGCTGACGCGGCACTTGCATCAGTGGACCGCGGAGCCGCGTTATATGGATTACTACGAGCGGACACTGTTCAATTCGCGTCTTGGCACACAGCACCCTGACAACGGCTTGAAGATGTACTATCTTCCGCTCGAAACGGGTTACTGGAAGTATTTCAACTCGAAATTTAATTCCTTCTGGTGCTGCACAGGTACGGGCGCGGAGGAGTTCTCGAAGTTCGGGGATTCGATCTACTTCCACAATGACCGCGACGCGTTTGTAAATCTCTTCCTCGCGTCCGAGGTTCGCTGGCCCGAAAAAGGAATTACCATTCGGCAGGATACGCGTTTCCCCGAACAGGAAGGGACGACGCTGACGGTGAAGGCAAGTGCGCCGGTTGAGGCGGGCATCAATGTTCGGATACCGAGTTGGGCAGTGGACGGTGGCTCTGTGGTGCTCAATGGGAAGCAGCTTACTGCGTTTTCGAACCCGGGGAGCTATCTGGAGATTCATCGCACGTGGGCGGACGGCGACAAACTTGAAGTGAAGCTTCCTATGCGTTTGCACGCCGAAGGATTGCTCGGTGATCCTACGCAACAGGCCGTCTTATACGGCCCAATCGTGCTGGCAGGGCGTTTGGGTCAAGACGGACTCACAGAGCAGATGCAGTACGACCGCGACACGGGCCCTACGGAGCTTGCGGCTCGTGGCAGACCGGAAGGAACGATGGCAGTCGATTTGAAGTGGACGGACAACGTTGAATCGGCCCCGTGGGTCGAGCCGGTCAAAGGCCAACCGCTGACTTTTCAAACCGTGGGGCAGGGCAATGGCACGACGTTGATCCCGTTGCATCGAGTCTTCGGCGAGAGGTATGGTGTGTACTGGAAGGTGAATAAAAGCGGACCGAGAATGGGCTAATTGAACTTCCAGCCGTCTCTAATTCTTTCGCGGAGAGAAACTTTGAGCATTCATGAGGTCGCCCGACGAGCGAGAGTTTCGATCGCAACCGTTTCGCGCACTATAAATGGGGTTTCCACCGTTACCCCGCAACTTTCACGGCGCGTTTGGAAGGTGATCGAGGAGCTCGGTTATTACCCGAATACGCAAGCGCGGTCGCTGGTTTCGGGGCGCAGTCGCATTTTCGGCCTGATCGTTTCCGAGATTACCAACCCGTTCTTTCCTGAAATTATCCAGGGATTCGAGGACATCGCGGTTCAGAACAGCTATGAAATTCTAACCACTTCGACGGTACACGACCCAAAGCGAATCGCGCTTTCTGTTCGCCGGATGATCGAGCGCAGAGTGGAAGGCGTTGCGATCGTGACGTTCGGTATGGAGGAGGCGCTGTTCGACGATTTGAAGTCTCGAAAGATTCCCCTCGTCTTTATCGACGTCGGTCCGGCACTTCCGCGGATCAGCAATATCCGAATTGACTATCAACATGGAATTCGCCAGGCGGTGCAGCATCTGGCGGCGCTGTGCCATGAACGCATCGCCTTTATTTCGGGCCCGCTGATATTGAAATCCGCCATGGCTCGACAAAGCGCTTTCATTGAATCCATGGAAGAAATTGGCCTAGCCGTGGATCCGAATTGCCTCATTGAGGGTGATCACACAATGGAGGGAGGCATGAAGGCGCTGAAGAAAATGCTCGTTTTTCCGAAGCGTCCCACGGCGGTGATCTGCTCAAATGATATGACGGCAATTGGCGTGATGCGGCAAAGTTACGAAGAAGGGGTCCAGATTCCGCGCGATTTATCCGTGGTGGGATTCGACGATATCCGTCTGGCGCAATTCATGATTCCCCCGCTGACCACCATAAAAATGTCGCAGACAGAAATTGCCAGAATGGCGTTCAACGCCCTGCTTACCGAAGTGCAAAGGGAAATACCTGAGCCAAACGGCAGCGAATACGTGCTGCGGACAAGTCTGGTCCTCCGCGATTCCACCGCGATGGCTCCAGCGAGCGGGCGGACGAAAATGATTGCGGCAAAGGGACGTTCGGAGCAACGAGAGTAACGCGAGGCAACCGCAAACACGACCAAGAAAAACAGGGCACGTTTTTAAAGCTGGTGCGCTGCTTCTTTAGAGAAAATGAGTCTGTAAAGGCCTGACATGCTGCTCGAAAGTCTGCGCCGGGAAGTGCTGGAAGCCAACCTCGAACTGGTGCGGCGGGGCTTAGTGCTTTACACGTTCGGCAACGCCAGCGGAATCGACCGCGATAGGGGTTTAATTGTCATTAAACCGAGTGGCGTGCCCTACGAAAAACTGGGTGCAGAAGATCTGGTCGTCACCGATCTCTTTGGGAAAATTGTCGAGGGAAAGTATCGGCCTTCATCGGATCTGCCGACACATGTCGTGCTGTATAGAAACTTCTCAGGAATCGGTGGAGTCGCACATACGCATTCGGAGTTTGCGACGGCATGGGCGCAGGCCGGGCGGCCGATCCCTTGTCTCGGGACGACGCACGCCGATTATTTTCACGGTCCCGTTCCGGTGACTTCAAATCTTACGCCCGAAGAGATAGCCACCGATTACGAAGTGAATACCGGCGTAGCGATCTCGCGGACGTTTGAAAAACTGGACTCGAGCAGTGTTCCAGGGGTTCTCGTGCGAGGTCACGGGCCGTTTTGCTGGGGACCGGATGTAACGATGGCGGCTCACAATTCCGTTATTCTTGAGGCGCTCGCGCGAATGGCCTACTACACGGCGGGCCTGGTTCATGACCTGAGTCCGCTGGCAGCTTCGCTTCACGATAAGCATTATCTGCGCAAGCATGGGAGCAAGGCGTACTACGGGCAAGTACCGGACAAGAAGTGAGGCAAGTTCTTGCTTGCGGGTTTGTTGATTCTACTAAATTGCACGGGGTCTAGCATTTTCAAAGGATGCGGTTGTATCTGAATTTGGGCGAAGAAGCCGCCGATTGATTTTTTCTGTGCTATGAGGCAATGAATGTCGACCGACAAAAAGATGACAATGGGCTTGATCGTAGGGAACCGGGGCTTTTTCCCCGGGCATTTGGCCGAATCGGGCCGCAAGGAAATGATCTGCGCCTTGCGGAGTGCCGGCATGGAGGTCGTCGCGCTGACGCCCGAGCAAAGTGGATACGGCGCGGTGGAGACGCACGAGGAAGCAAAGCGCTGCGCAGAATTGTTCCGAGCAAACGGCGAGCGTATTGACGGAGTGATTGTAACGTTGCCCAATTTTGGGGATGAGCGCGCCATCGCGGACACGCTCCGGCTGTCCGGGCTGCGCGTTCCTGTGCTGGTTCAGGCGACGCCGGACGCGCCATCGAAGATGTCCATCTCTTTCCGTCGGGACAGTTTTTGCGGCAAGATGTCGGCTTGCAATAATCTGATGCAGTACGGAATTCCATATTCACTTACTTCCTCCCATACCGTTAGTCCTGACTCGGCCGAATTCAAGAAAGATCTGGAGTGGTTCGCAGGCGTTTGCCGGGTAGTGAAGGGTCTAAGAAATCTTCGGATAGGCAGCATCGGTGCGCGTCCCGCGGCGTTCAACACAGTGCGTTACAGCGAAAAAATTCTGGAGTCGCAGGGAATTTCCGTCGAAACGCTGGACCTTTCCGAAGTGATTGGCCGGATCGAGCGAATGAAAGACAGCGACGAGGCGGCGCAAGCGAAGCTTCAGTCGATCGAAAAGTACGTGTCGACGAATGACGTGCCCAAGGCCGCGCTGGTCAAAATGGCCAAATTGGGTGCCGTAATCGATCAATGGATGAAGCAGACTGACGTTACCATCAGCGCTATCCAGTGTTGGACCTCAATCGAGGAGAATCTTGGCGTTGTTCCTTGCACGGTGATGAGCATGATGAGCGACGATCTGATGTCGAGCGCTTGCGAAGTGGACATTTGCGGAGTGCTCAGCATGCACGCATTACGACTGGCCTCCGGGACGCCGAGCGCTTTGCTGGATTGGAATAACAATTACGGAGATAATCCGGACAAAGCCGTGTGCTTCCACTGCAGTAATCTACCCAAGCAATTTCTGAAAACCGTAAAAATGGATTACCAAGCGATTATCGCGGGAACCGTGGGCAAGGAAAATACTTTTGGCACATGCGTGGGACTGGTTAAACCGGGGCGGATGACCTTTGCTAGGTTTTCCACTGATGATCGCGCGGGACATGTGCGCGGTTACGTCGGAGACGGCGTGTTCACGGATGACCCGTTGGAGACGTTTGGTGGAGCGGGAGTCGTGGAGATTCCGAAAATGCAGAAGTTGTTGCGGTATATCTGCGAGAACGGTTTTGAACATCACGTTGCGGCAAATTTTTCGTCCGTGGCGGGTGCGGTCAACGAAGCGGCGAAGCAGTACCTAGGGTGGGAAACTTACTGGCACGCAAACTAGGAGGTGGGGATAACGATTCATGGCGATTGTAGCGGGTGTTGATTTCGGGACTTTGAGCGTACGAGTTTCCATCGTGGATAGCGAGAAGGGCATGCTCGCGTCCGCCGTCTCCGAATATCCTCTGCACCGCAGTCGCGAAGATCCAGAAATGGCAACGCAGTCGCATGAGGATCACATGCGCGCGCTCGTTTTGGCGACACGAGATGCTGTGAGGCAAGCGGGAATTTCCGGCGACAGCGTGGAATCGATTGCGCTGGACACCACGGGATCGTCGGTTGTTCCGGTGGGTCGCGACATGGTTCCGCTCAGCGAGTATTACCTGTGGTGTGACCACCGCGCGAAGGCGGAAGCGGCGGAAATCACCGAAATGGCTCATCGGGAAGGGCTCGAAGCCATCCGCTGGTGCGGCGGCGTTTATTCTTCCGAATGGGGCTTCGCCAAGCTGCTTCACTGGCTGCGGCACAATCCGGCGAAGCGCAACGAATTCGCCAGCGCATTTGAACATTGTGACATGGTAGCGGCCACGTTGTGCGGCGTTACAGATCCACGCAAAGCCAAGCGCAGCATTTGTGCCATGGGACACAAGTGGCTGTGGCATGCGGAACTCGGCGGTTTGCCGTCTGACGAATTTCTGGTCAAAGTCGACCCTCTGCTCGCGGGCGCGCGCGGGAAGCTCGAGGGTTCGTACGAAACTTCCGACAAGATTGCTGGCAAGCTATCGCCATTCTGGGCCGAAAAGCTGGGCTTGCGCGCGGGGATTCCCATTCCCGTGGGAGCGTTCGATGCCCACTGGGACGCGATTGGCGCAGGAGCTCAGGAAAAAGACATTGTCAATGTGGTTGGAACATCCACGTGCATCATTGGAATTACAAAGCAGACGCAACTTGTTCCGGGAGTTTGCGGCGTGGTGAGGGGCAGCGTGCACCCCTCCTATACCGGCATTGAGGCGGGGCTCTCCGCGACCGGCGATATTTTCGAGGCGATTGCGCGACGCGCAAATACTTCCATCTCCGAACTAAGCCGTGGCCTCGAAAAATATAGCGCCGGCCAGACAGGCTTGCTGCGAATGACCTGGGACAACGGTGACCGCACGGTTCTGGTGAACGCAAACCTCCGAGGCATGACGCTCGGCTGGAATCTGCAACACACCGCGCAAGACGAGTTGTTCGCCGCGATTGAGGGGACCGCATTTCATACGCGGGTGATACTGGACAGGATGGCCGAACACGGGGTTAGCATCGAGCGAGTGATCAATTCAGGAGGGATACCCCAGAATAATCCCGTACTCAACCAGGTCTATGCCAATGTCCTTAGCAGACCAGTGTTGGTGCCGAGCCGCAAGGTCACGAGTCTGGGCTCTGCGATTTTTGCATTTCGCGCCGCCGGGACATTTGGGACGATTGAAGAGGCTCAGGAGAAAATCTGTCCTCCTCATGTGGTTTACAAACCTCAAGAGGGCACGCAACAGGTTTACGACCGTCTGTATGGTTTTTACCGGCGCTTGTATTTTGATTTCGGCAGGGCGGCGAAGGATTCGACGTTCGGCGACGTGCTGCCGGGGCTCATCCGGATGGCCCGAGGACGAACGCCGGCCGCCGAGGAACCCGAGTTGCAATCGCAACCCCTAAGGAGCTGAATTTAAAGGCTGAAATCGATCGAGTGTCACTAGAAAACTCCGCCTTCGGCATCCTGCAATCGTTTCGCAGTTTTCCTGCTTATGAATCTTGGCCGGAATTGGCCTTAAATGGAGACATGCTGTCTTGTCATAAAGAACTCGCAGCCAGAAGGAACACATCACGTAATGGGAAGTGAGGCATTGAACTGTATCAGCACAAAGATTTCTTGCCGGGGACTTCTGTTCGACATGGACGGAGTACTGCTCGATTCCACTCCGGCAGTCGCGCGCGTTTGGCGGCAATGGGCCATCGAGCACGGCTTCAATCCGCGAGAAGTTGTGCGCGCCGCGCACGGGCGCCCAAGTATTTCGACGATTCGCGATTATCTGCCGGGTTCCGATCATCACGCGGAGAATCGCGAGGTGGAAAGAAGGGAACTCGCCGATTTGGAAGGTGTCATACCGTGGCCCGGCGCGATTGAACTCCTGCGTTCGCTTCCTATCGATCAATGGGCGATCGTGACTTCCTGCACACGCCCGCTGGCGGAAGCCAGGCTACTCGCCGGCGGACTGCCGCGGCCGAAGTTCTTTATTACCTCGGACGACATCAAAAACGGGAAGCCAGCGCCGGATCCCTATCTGATGGGCGCAAAGATGCTGGGGATGCGCACTGCCGACTGCATCGTTGTCGAAGATGTTCCCGCAGGGGTCCGTTCCGGAAAGGCCGCTGGCTGCAGAGTGATTGCGCTCTGCACGACAATGTCCGAGGCTGATCTGCGAAACGCGGGGGCTGACTGGCTGGCGGAAAATTGCAGCGCGATTTCGGTAATTACAGCGCAAGCGGCGAACGGCCCTATCACGCTTGCCGTTGAAAAAATTGAAGCAGGTTCGCCGCGCAACTGAAATACGCACAACTACCCGCGCAATGTGATCACTGAAACTGAGTGCGCGGCAAAAGTTTGGCGGAAATTCCGGGCGGCTCCCGAAAACGATTTGCGCTTTGCCGTTACCTGATTTGGATTCGCAAATGTGTTCGTGGCGTCGAGCGATGCGCCGTTGATCTCGTAGAGGTCGCCGGAAGCCTGGGGATTAAATCCGTCGATCACGATGTCTGAGGAAATAGCGTCGGTAGGATGTCGATTCACAACAGCGAGAGTCAGCTTCCTGTTCGCTTTGTCCGTCGTTGCCGACACATCCAGGTACGGCACATCGGGCGTTCCGAGGAAAGTATCCGAGCGGACGAGCGGATCGAGCGCCACATCTCCGCAATAGTCAGTGTACAGCTTCAGCGGATAGTATGTCGTCTGCAGCACGATGCCGGTCGAATTGGCCAGGATTGGGGCAATCACGTTTACTAGTTGGGCCATGTCGGCCAGTTTCACTGTCTGGCAATTGCGGTGAAATGCGTTGAGACCCGAGGCGACCCACAAAGCGTCGCGCAAGTTATAGACTTCCTCGAGCATGTGATTGTCGCCGCGGTGGAACCATGATCGAAACCAAATATTCCACTCGTCAACGGCGATAGCGACGCGCTCCTTTTTGCGCGTTCTGGACATTGCTGCGGTAATCACTGCATCAAGGATGCGAATCTGGGTCTCGAATTGGTGAGCGTCCGCGAATTCCTTCGCGTTGTCGGTGCTACCGCCATAATGATGGAGCGAAATGTAATCAACGATGTCAGCGAGGTGCTCGAGAACGGGGAAATTCCAATCGACTCCGGGACCGCCGCAGGCGACGAGCTTGATCGAGGGATCCACCCAGCGCATCATTTTCGCGAATTCCAAGGCGTCGGCTGCGTAATCGGCGGCATCTTTATGTCCCGCCTGCCAGCTTCCGTAAACCTCGTTGCCGAGCGCCCAATACTTCACGTTGTAAGGATCGGAGTGGCCGTTCTTTCTGCGCTGGTTCGCCCAGTACGTGTTTGTCGTTGCATTACAATATTCTACCCAGTCCGCAGCGTCTTGCATGGAGCCTGTGCCCATGTTGACGCAAATGTACGGCTCCGCGCCAAGCTTCCGGCAATATTCAATAAACTCGTCAGTGCCGAAGCGGTTCGATTCTTCTTCTTGCCACGCTGTATCCCAGCGGCGCGGACGCGCGTCTTTTGGGCCGATTCCGTCTTTCCAGTTGTATCCGGAAGAGAAATTGCCTCCGGGCCATCGCAGCACGGAAACGTGAATGGCACGCGCTGCTTCGAGTACGTCTTTGCGAAAGCCTTCGCCATCCGACAACGGGGAACCTTCGTCATAGATTCCGCCGTAAATGCAGCGTCCCAAGTGCTCGGTGAAATTCCCGTAAATATTGCGATCAATCGTGCCAATCCGACGGTCGAAATCTATTCTGATTCCAGCCGCGGCGGTGGTTGCGGGCGCTGCTTGCTCTTGTGCTGTGTCCGCTCCCCAGACGCGCATGGGCGACGCGATGGGAATTGCGGCAGCTCCGATCGCAGCGGCGATTCCAGTTTTCAAAAATCCACGCCTTCCAGGATCTTGGCCTCTCATGCGAGCTGTTCTCCCATCGAACGCGCCGGTTACTCAAGCCCGAACATTCCCTGTAGCGGGAAGCTCCATGTGTATTTATGCCGAAAACGTTTACTCGTCAACAGGAGAAGCGGAGAAATAGCGCCTTCAGGTTTTCGTGCGCGGCTAAGCAAAGTATTTAGTGCATGTTGCGATAAGGCGTATATTATATCCGGTTCTGCGGCGCGGCCGGACTCTAAGAGCCAGCCGGTACATTCGCGAGTCGTGCCCGTTCCGCGGAGCTTGGTCATCACGGAAGGAATTATTCCTTGCGCCCTCGCGTGTATGCACTACTGCTTGCCGGTCTAAGCATTTTCCCAATCGAGGCATCCGCCCAGCAAACACTCACGAACTCGCAGTTTCAGGTTCGCTTCTCCGCCTCCGGAATCACTAGCCTGAAGCGTGTGCGGGACAAATATGACACGGATTATATAGCTTCCGGGGAAGCGCTGGGGGACGTGATCATTCGATACCGAGCGCGCGGTGATCATGACTGGAAGCAAGCCTCTGCCGCGAAAATAAACAATAGTTCCGTCGCAGGCTCTTCTAAGGTGACTTACAGCATCGGGACACCGATTCCCACTATCGCGACTTCTAGCCGTGCCTCATCTTCCGTTCCTTCGCCGATGGTGTTTGCGTTGAACGACAAGATCGTTCCGCGGGGCTCAGGCGACATGGGAGCTCCGCGATTTGTCTGGAACGGAAAGAAGGGAACGGCTGAATGGGTTGAGTATGATTTTGCGAAAGCGGAGAAAATCTGGTCAACGCAAGTGTACTGGGCCGAAGATGACAATCCGAATACGCCCTGCAAACTGCCAAAGAGTTGGAAAGTCGTTTACCGCGACGCTGGCAATTGGAAGGAAGTGAATGCGGGGAGCGGTTTTCCTGTCGTGGCCGGCAAATTTAGCGAAGCGACATTCGGTCCCGTCACCACCTCGGCGCTTCGTATAGAAGTGCAACTCGACGACAACGCAACGGCTGGCATCTTCCAATGGCGCATCAACGGCGATGCCGGTGACAAAATAAATCCGAGTCGCGACCTACAAGCGATCGAGCGTTTCCAACTGCAGAAGGACGCTTTGGTTTGGACGATATCTCTCGACAACAACACCGATCACGAAATCGAAGTTGGAGATCTCGGCCTGCCGTTGCAGTTCAACACGCGATATGTTTGGGACAAGACGGAAACATATACGAAGCGGCTGATCCGCCACAGTTTTATCGGCGGCAATGGCTCTTTCATTTTTCTGATGCGAACCAACTCCGAAGGCCCATATCTGGTGATGACACCTCTCGCGGGCACCGGCCTTGAATATTTTGATTTTTCGCGAGCCAGTCGCGGGTACGCCGCCTATATCCATTCGGCGGCTGCTGCGGAGGAGCTGCGCGCCAAGGGAGGGAACTGGCGGCTGCCGAACACGCGGCTGATTCTCGATTCGCAGGGACATGCAGGCGATTCAGCGCGATATGGATTCCGGTTCCAATGGGCTCAGGACTATGCCGGAGTGCGCAAGGTGCTTTATAAAGATGGCCTCTTCGACGTGAACGTGGTGCCGGGAATGACGATTCCGACGGACCTGACGGCGATGTTTTCGCTGCACACGCGCAACAAGATTCGCGCCATTGTCGCCGAGCATCCGGAAAGCACGCAGATTAAATACCTGGGCGAGCGTGGAAAGGATTTGCCTGTCTACAAAGTGAAGTTTTCTCGTTTGGGAGAGAACCTGCTGAAAGTGGAATACGGGAAAGGCGAGTATCTTTCACTTGAATTTTTTGTGACCCAGCCACTCGAGACGCTCTTCAAGAAACGCGCTTCGTTCATCGTCACACACGAGCAACATCGGGACCCGAGCAAGTGGTACGACGGCCTCTTTTCCCAGTGGGATATGAAACACCAAATTCTGCGCAGCCCGGACGATCTCGACGGCCTGCAGTCTTATGCTGTGGCGTGCGACGATCCGATTCTTGGCAAGGCGATGTACGTTGCAGGAAAGAACGTTTTCTATCCATCGCAAACGGAGATTTCCGCAGTTGAGTACTACATCAAGAACTATGTTTGGGGCGGCCTGCAGGAGACCGACAAGGAAGAATACCCGTATGCGATCTACGGAATTCCTAACTGGAAAGTGAATCGCGATAGCCCGTACGACAACGTGCGCGGGAAAAAGCATGTGTGGAGAATTTACGATTATCCGCATGTAATCGCGATGTACTACTACATGTACCAGGTCGCTAAATTTTATCCGGCGACGACAAAGTATCTGAACGAGGATGGCTACCTGGAACGCGCTTTCGGAACGGCCAAAGCGTTCTTCACCGTGCCGGACGAACTGATCAAATGGTCCGCGGACAAGACGGGGACATACGACGAACTAGTGATTCCGGCGTTGATTCAAGCGCTTTATGACGGTGGCCACAAAGATCAGGGCGATTGGCTGAAAGCTGCGTGGGAGAAGAAAGTCGAATACTTCATCAACGATCATCCATATTTGTTCGGCTCGGAGTATCCGTTTGATTCCACAGGATTCGAATCGACGGAGGCGTTTGCGCATTACGCACTGGCCCATGTGGAGACGCCTGGGGATTTGTCTTCGCCGGATTGGACGACCGATTTTAGCCGCACGGTTAAATATGATGATGCAGTGGCGTTTCTAGACGAGCAAATGAAACTGAACATCGCCTGCCGGGGCTGGCTTGAGACTGCATATTATGACTTGGGAAGCGATTATCGCGCGAGCGGCAACGCGAGCTATACCCTTAGTTATATGGCGCAAATGGGCGGCTGGGCCGTGATGGATTACGCTCTCAATTTCGCGAAGGATCCCGCAGCATACATGCGGCTTGGATTCGCGTCGTACCTGAGTTCGTGGGCGCTTCTTAACTCAGGCACGCCAGAATCCAACTACGGCTATTGGTATCCCGGGAAAAATAACGACGGAGGAGCAAGCGGCGGATTTGAGCCACGTCCGTGGGGCCGGGCGTGGCTGGGCAATAAGGAGATGGGCCGCGGGCCGTGGTGGTACTCAGGTGAAATTGATTTGGGCTTCACAGGGGCGCTACGCACGGCGGCAACGGTCGTGGTGGACGATCCCATTTTCGGGCTTTTCGCATACGGCGGAGTGCTAAAGAATGAGAATGGATTAACGCAGGTCATCCCGAAAGACGGTTTGCGCACGCGATTCCACATTTTGCGGGGCGCTCAACGCTTGCACATTCTTCTCGGTCGCGACGGCTTCGCAAAGGGTCAACCCGTGTCATTCGACGGCCCACTGCGCCAAATAGCGTTCACTCTGGAAAATCGCGCCGAGGGCCGACACGAGACACCGATCGATGTTTCCGGCTTACCGGAAGGAAACTATCAAGTGAGCCTTGGGCATCGTTTGCTGCAAAAACTGACCAGCAAGCGGGGAGAAGATGAGCGGATCGTCGTTCCTGTGAATGGCGACGAAGAGGCGGTGAAAATCACGAGGGTCCCGTCAACCATCAAATGAGAAAGCAAGCTGCCGGTTAAGACCCATGATTCACATAGAAAGGTTCTTGCTTGCCGCGGAGAATCTCGGTATAAGGTGTTCGAAATTCGTGGTGATGCGAAGGAATCACTTTCATGCAGCCAAGTAAACGTTTTCCTGAGGAATGGAGATCTCGATGACAAAGTGGGGAATTATGGTTTTGCTGTGCCTCGCGGTTGGTCCGATTGCCGTACAAGCCTCGCCCGGGCATCGATCCAAAACGCGTACGGTGAGGCCGAGAGAGCGCGCGGCAGCGCAAGCTGGCGCTATTTCTATCGGGGGGGAGCCTGCGGTCATTCTGACGCGCCCACAGCCAACGGATCGAAAGGAGCCGCAATTTCTTGGGGCGACGATCCTGCCTGGCAACGGAATGAATCTACTTCAGATCAGGGCTTATTTGCCCGGCAAGGGAGACATTGACGTCCTCAATGCGCCGAGTTTGCCGGAAGCCAAAGATATCCTCGAGAATCAAAACGACGCTTTTGGAAACAAGAGCTTTTCGATGGGCGGCGCGATTCTGCTGCCGTATCCGAACCGAATCCGCGGCAAGCTATCCGCCGACGGAAAAACAATCGAGACGACGATAGGTGGGAAGCAACTATCGCTTCCCGCGAATTGGAAAGGGAAAAAACCGGGCGCTGAAGTTCATGCCATGCACGGCTTGATCATGTCGGCGCACTTCCAGGATGTGAAGTTTCATAATGGCCCTGCGGAGTCGACGGTATCGGCCTTCCTTCGCGGCGGGAGTTTTGACGGCCACTGGCTGTCAAAGACAGACGTGAGCGTGCGGATGGCGCTGAAGAACAACGCGCTTGACGTAATCGTCACAGCAAAGAACGTTGGCATGGAAAAATTGCCGATGGCGATCAGTTTCCATCCCTATTTCCGGTTTCCAAGCGGCGACCGGGCGCAGGCGCGATTGCACTTGCCGGCCGATATGCGCACGGTGGTCAACAACTACGACGACGTTTTTCCGACCGGGAAGGTGGTACCGGTTAAAGGTACGCCCTACGATTTCACTGCTCCGGATGGCGCGGCCCTTGGCCCGACGCTCTATATGGATGATTGCTTTACGGATTTGAAACGCAATGCGGCTGGAAACGCGGTGATCGAGATCGTTGATCCAGCGGCGAAGTATGGACTTCGCATTACGGCGCTTTCGCCTCAGATCAAAGCAATTCAGGCTTACGCACCGCCGGACAAGCATTATATTGTCCTCGAGCCCCAGTTTAACTTGGCGGATCCGTTCAATACGAAAATCTGGGGCGGTAGAAATACCGGCATGGATTGGCTGGCACCCGGGCAGTCGGTGTCATGGCACGTTAGATTGGAGTTGTTTATTCCAGGGCGATAGTGCGACTGGACGGCCGGGAATTCCGACGCGTTTGTCAGGCGCTTTTGTGTTCCGCTGCATTTCCTGCGCATTTTCTGTTCATGGAGGAGGCCGAATGCCGTTAGTTCGCCGTCGCGTGATCATTTCAGTCGCAAGTTTTTGTTTGCTATGGATACCTTCGATTACATCCGCACAAGGAACCCTTGCGGATTACCAGCGAGCGGAACGGTTCTTGCCCGGCAACATACGGTCCATGGTTTCTCTGGCGGAAGTCCGCCCTACTTGGATTGAGCACAGCGACCGTTTTTGGTACCGAACGGACGGCCCGAAGGGTTCGCAATTCGTGGTGGTTGATGCCGCTAAGAACACTAGCGCTCCAGCGTTTGATCAGAGCCGGCTTGCCGCAGGTTTGTCGCGTGCCTCGGGACGGCCGTACGGAGGCACGAACTTGCCTTTCTATGCTTTTGAATATGCCGACCATGGCGATGCGATCCGTTTCCAGGTTGAGGATACAGATTGGACTTGCAAGCTAAGCAACTACGAATGCACGAAGAGCGCGCATCCCAAAGCGAATCCTTTCGAGAATGTTTCTCCGGATGGCCGGTGGGCCGCCTACTTGAAGGATCACAATCTATTTGTGCGCGATGTCTCGACGGGCGAGGTCGTCCAGTTGACGCGCGATGGCATGCCCGGATGGGACTACGCGACGCCACTTCCCGATCTTCGCACTCTTGTCACCGAGGGAATTCAGCGAGGGGAAGACGCCAAGGAACGTCCGGAAGTATTTTGGTCGCCAGATTCCTCGAAGTTGGTGACGTTCCGGATTGACTCGCGAAGCGCGGGGCGCTTTACGAGTTTGCAGTTCGTACCACCGGATCAACTTCGACCGAAGGCCTACGATTATGTCTACCCGTTGCCCGGGGAGGCTCTTCCGCACGCGCAGCTGATGGTTTTTGACGTATTGTCTGGCGAGCGAGTTGACGTAAAGACGGCTCCGTTAGACTTGGCTTTTCAGGGAGGCCCCGGCTACTTCCGTTGGTTTCCGGATAACAAGAGCTTCTTCTACGAACGCGGTACGCGCGGCAACAAAGAAACCGAGTTGCGAGTTGTCAACGCCGAGACCGGCGACGAAAACGTGCTGCTCAGCGAGCAGGATGGCTTGTATATCGATCCCGGCGAACACTTCTTCCGGTTCATTCCGGACAATGGCGGCATTCTGTGGTCCTCGGAGAAGGATGGCTGGAATCACCTGTATCTTTACGATGACAAGGGCAAATTTGAAAATCAGATAACGAAAGGCCCGTGGGTGGTCCGGCAGGTTGAGAGTGTGGATGCGAAGGACCGTCAGGTTTATTTTCTAGCGAGCGGTCGCGAGAAAAACGAAGATCCGTATCTGACGCATCTGTACCGCGCGAATTTCGACGGCTCTGGCCTTGAACTTCTTACGCCAGAGAATGCAAATCACACGGTAAGCATCTCGCCGGATGGTCAATATTTTGTGGACAACTACTCGCGTGTGGACTTGGCCGGCGAATCGGTGCTTCGGCGAACGAAGGACGGTTCGGAAATACGTGTGCTGGAAAAGACGGACGTAAGCGCTCTCCTCAAGACTGGATGGAAATTCCCGAAGCCATTCGAAGGGAAGGCTCTGGACAACACGACGGACCTATACGGCGTCATCGTGCGTCCGACAAACTTCGATCCATCGAAGAAATATCCGATCGTTGAGCAAGTTTACACAGGGCCGCAGGGATTCTTCGTGCCGAAGTCGTTCGGTTCGGCGTTTCGATTGCAATCCATGGCGGAACTTGGCTTCGTGGTGGTGATGGTTGACGGCCGCGGCACCACGGGACGTTCTCGCGCTTTCCACGAATTTTCCTATCACAACCTCGGAGGTTCGTTTGCGGATCATGTCGCAATGATTAAGCAGATGGCGGCAAAGTATCCGTACATGGACATTTCGCGAGTCGGAATCTACGGCACGTCTGCCGGAGGATACGGGTCAGCGCACGCCATGCTGCAATTCCCTGATTTTTACAAAGTTTGCGTATCGACATCGGGAGACCATGATCCACGCCTCGATAAGGCCTGGTGGAACGAGCAGTATCAGGGTTATCCGGTCGGAAAAGATTATGAAGAACAATCCAATGTGACGATCGCGAATCGGCTGAAGGGGCACTTGCTCTTGATTCACGGCGATATTGATAACAACGTGAATCCCGTCGAGACGATGCGCCTGGTGGATGCTTTGATGACGGCGAACAAGGATTTCGATATGCTTTTTGTTCCGAACATGTTTCACGGCGATAGCGGACCTCACGCACTGTACGTGAGTCGGCGCCGGTGGGATTATTTTGTTCAGTACCTGCTCGGGGTAACGCCGCCGGTAAATTTCCAGATTAAGGAGCGAAGACTTCCGGCCATGCCCAGGCGGCCCTAGAGTTCCCGTTCGATAAATAATTGTCGCATGGCGGTCGTCTACAGAAGGGCTGGTCAGGCAGAACAAGGAGAGCAATCCGTACGGTACGTCAGGCGCGCCTTTGTTTTACGAATTCTTTCAGCATGCGTCCGGCATTATGAATGTGGTGTTCGAGTAATTGGCAAGCTGCGGTCGCGTTTCGCTCGCGGCACAGCTGGAGAAGCATGCGATGCTCCTGTTTGGCACGTTCAAATGCGTGCGTGAGGTAAAGTTGAAGACGCGTGTAGCGGTCCCCATTGTTGTTGATTGTTTGAATCATCGACATGAAGCGCGGGCGGTTGGCTCGCGAATACAGAATGGAATGAAATTGCCAGTTCAGGCGGCCCCACGTTCCAACTTCTTCTTCCTTCCACAGCGCCTTTTCGTACGTTTGCAGTATTTCGTCCGCCTGCTTAAAGTCGGCGTCGGTGAGGTTCGGTATGGAGAGCTTCAGTACCTCACTCTCGAGCAAAACGCGAATATCGAATAGTTCCTCAATTTCCTCGGGTGAAAGCGCCGAGACAACCCCGCCCTTATGAGGCACGATGGTTATCAGCCCTTCCGCTTCCAATTGGCGCATCGCCTCGCGAACCGGGATACGGCTCACTTGAAAATCCGAGGCAATGGCATCCTGCCGCAACTGCTCGCCCTCCTGGATCTCTCCGCGAATGATCATTTCGCGGAGCTTGTCGGCAACCGCAGATGCAAGGGAAATCCGCGGAATACCATTACCAGATGTTTTGATTGCGTGACTTTCTGCTTTTGCATTCATGTTGGCATAGGTGAAGAATTCGGGGCCCAAATCACAGAGAAGATATCATATTATTATCTTCCGCAGCACGATCTACACAATTTGGTACTTCTCCGAAAAATCAGGTCGAAGGTGTTTGGAGCAATGATTTGAAACCGAGGGCAGCGACCGCGACGGTTGAGGGTCGATAAACGGCTTGCATAATATATGCGCTACGCTATATTGCAAGCCTTCAGCTACTTACGCAGCGGAGGATCTCCGGGAAGTCAGTCGTCGAAGGGGAGTAGTGCAAGCTGGGTTTTGATCGGAGGCTTCATGGCTTCTTGGTGCTGGGCTTATCGAACCTTAGGAGTACGCACCGCACGTTGCGTAGTCGCCACTTTATGCTTGGGATTTTTTGCCGCCGCTGCGGGTGCGCAATCTCTCCGGCAGCCTCCGGGATCCGTGGTGACCACGATTACTCCCGAGCCTGGGTTCTTCACGGAACCGTCAATCGCCGTCAATCCGAATAATCCCCGGCAGATTGTTGCCGCGTATCAAGACAACGCGCACATCGCTTATTCGGTGGATGCGGGCGAACATTGGACTATCGCCAATGGAATTGCACCGCCCGATTATAGAGTTTCGGGCGACGTGTCCGTCACGTACGATAACAAGGGGCACGCGTTTATTTGCTTCATGGCCTTCGACAAGCTGGGCTCGTTCAATTATTGGGGGCATAACTCCTCCCGGAATGGACTCCATATCCGCCGTTCGCTCGACGGCGGTGCCCGTTGGGAAACAGATGATATTCCAGTCAGCGTGCAGCCGAACCGGTCAGACGTTCCGTGGGAAGACAAACCCTACATTGTGGCGGACAACAGCCGCGGACCGTACTCGGGGAATTTGTACATTGGCTGGACGCGGTGGACGCTGAAAGATTCGGAACTCATGCTTGTCCGCTCAACCGATGATGGAAAAACATGGTCGAAGCCAATCGAGATCGACAATAAGCCTGGTCTGCCGCGTGATGACAACGGCGCGCTCGAAGGTTTTGCGGGTGTAGTGGGGCCGGACGGCACTTTGTATGTCGTCTGGGGAGATGGAAATCACATTGTGTTCACGATCTCTCGTGATGGCGGGCGCACGTTCGCTCGCACGCGCAATATAATCGATACGGCCCCGATCATGTTCACAATCGAAGCGCTGTCTCGCACCAACGGTTTTCCGCAGATCGCGATTGATCCGCGCGGGGGTGCGAAAGGCGGCCGGCTTTATATAACGTGGAGCGATTACCGCAACGGCGACGTGGATGTATTTTGTTCGACCTCTTCTAACCATGGCAAGAGCTGGAGTGCCGCCGTTCGCGTAAACACGGATCCCGTTCATAACGGAGCGGATCAATTCTTTCAATGGTTAGCCGTGGATCGAGCGGACGGCTCGGCCGATGTGGTTTTTTACGACCGCCGCGGCGATCCGCAGAACCGACAGCAAACTGTCACTCTGGCGCGCTCGACCGATGCTGGCAACTCCTTCCGAAATTATGCCTGGACGACGCATCCATTCAACGCAACTGGGACGTTCCTGGGGGATTATACGGGACTGGCCGCTCTCGACGGACGCGTCTATGGCATCTGGACTGACAGGACCGCGAGCGCATCCGCGCAAGGGCGTTCGGGAGAAGCATCCGGTCAAGTTCGCAGAGGGAGCCCGGAATATTGGAAGCTGCACGGAACAGTCATAAGAATAGGTGTCGCGATTTTCAAGAATGCCGGAAGTAGTTCGGATCAGCAGAAATCTCGCCAGCGATGACGGCTGGTTGTCTTCCAGCTTCGCGAACACTGATATGTATATGAAACCCAAAGCCGTCCACATCTCCATCGGCGGGCGGCCGATCGTAACGCTGATGCGTCCTGAACCCAAGAACGGCAGCGCACCGCAGTTTCTTGAAGCGACAGTCCTGCCCGGTCGCGGGATGAACTTGCTTCAGGTGAGAGCGCATATCCCAGGGATGGGTGCCGTCGACTTAATTAATGCGCCTAGCGCGGCCGACGCGAAACAAGCGCTTGAACATCCGAACGATCCTTTCGGTAACAAAGGTTTTTCCATGGGCAGCGCGTTTCTGTTGCCGTATCCAAACCGCATCCGCGGAAAACTCTCAGCCGATGGAAAAACCATAGCGACGATGATTGCCGGTAAAGAAATGCATCTTCCGGCGAACTGGCAAGGGAAGAATCCTAACGCCGAAATTCACGCCATACATGGGCTTATCCTGACTTCGCAATTCAATCATGTGGAGTATCACAACGGCGTGGCTGCGTCGACAGTCTCGGCCAGCCTGCACGGGGGCGATTTCGGGGGACACTGGTGCTCGAAGACGGACGCGAGCGTTCGAATCGTTTTAAAGAATCGAGCCCTGGATTTAACTGTGAAGGCAAAAAATGCGGGTAAAGAAATTCTCCCGATGGGAATTGGCTTTCATCCCTATTTTCGATTTCCGAGCGGCGATCGGTCCCAGATAAGATTGCATCTTCCCGCCAAACAACGTGCAGTTGTGAACAATTGCGATGATGTATTTCCCACGGGAGAGTTGGAGGCGGCAAAAGGTACTCCGTATGACTTCACGCGCACCGGAGGCGCCCCTCTCGGGCGCACGCTTTTCATGGACGATTGCTTCACGGACTTGCAGCGGAACGCGGCTGGCAATGCCGTCGCGGAAGTCACCGACCCTGCAGCTAAGTACGGAATGCGAATCACGGCGCTGTCGCCGCAAATAAAAGCCGTACAGGTCTACGCACCTCCGGACAAACAGTTCATCGCGGTCGAGCCGCAATTCAATCTGGCGGATCCTTTCAATGCGAAAATCTGGGGCCAGCGAAACACGGGCATGATTTCGTTGCGGCCGGGCCAGTCTGTGGCATGGCGCGTTCGGTTGGAGCTGTTTATTCCCAGAGCCTAGGCGCCTCCCATTTGGATGTTTGGTTCGCGCAGATCCCCGCACGCTTCCTCGATTTTGCGCGCAACGGCGAGAACAATTTCCTCTTCGAAGGGCCGGCCCACGACTTGCACGCCAATCGGCAATCCTTCCGGAGAGCGGCCGACAGGTACGACAACGGCAGGATTCCCGAGAAGGTTGAACCACTGGCTGTAGCTCATGGCTTGCAGGTAACCGACTCTGCGGCCATTGACCGTCCACTCGCGCTCGCCGTGCCGAAAAGCAGGAATTGCGCAAACAGGAGATATCAGAATCGGGTATCGCTCCATTTGCCTAAGAAACCTACATCGCAAATCATCGCGCTCGAGCAAGGTTTTCATCAGCTCATCGGTGGTCAGTCGGGGTTCCTTGCGCACGATGCCCATAAATTCCGTTAGTATGGGACTCAGCTGCGACTCTTGGCCTTCCAAGAAAGGCTTCAGCACAAGTTCTCCGGCGCGCCCGAAAAGATTCCACCACAGTTGCCGGGACGCTTCCAATCCTTCGGGGAGGAATTTCTCAACGGACATTCCGGTGGATTTCAACGCGGCAGCCGCTTTCTGCACAGCTGTGCGGGTTTCGGACGTCACGGGAGTTACGCCATCTTCCTCGAAAAACCCCACGCGCAAATGCTCAAGGTCCGCTTCGGATGGCCAGCGAATCGGAACAGGTGATGACGAAGGATCACCATAATCGATGCCTGTCATGGCTTCAAAAAGAATCTGCAAATCGCGCACGGTGAGCGCCATTGGCCCCACGACTCCGAGCAGAGCGAACGGTCCACTCGAAACGGGAAAATGTCCGGTGGCCGGGATGCGGCCCGGGGTCGGCTTCAACCCGCAGATACCGCTGTAATGTGCCGGAACGCGAATCGATCCACCGCCATCGCTGCCGACTCCGGCGGCAGAGCAACGCGCCGCGATTGCTGCCGCTTCGCCGCCGCTCGAACCTCCGGGCGTGCGCTGAAGATCCCAAGGGTTGTTTGTCCTCCCGCGGATGGCATTGTCCGTTTCGTAGGCCATCAGAAGTTCCGGCGTATTTGTGTTGCCGAGGAGAATTGCGCCTGCGCGCCGGAGCCGCCCGACAAGGGTAGCGTCCTGTTCAGCGACGTAACCCGTGCGCAAACGCGAGCCACAGTCGGACGGCCAGCCCGCCACGTCAATCGAGCTTTTGATGCTGATTGGAACACCATGTAGCGGCCCCAGCGGCGGACTTTTTTCGAGCGCTGCGTCCGCCTCTTTCGCTTGCCGCCGTGCTCCTTCGGCGTCCAAGTAGGCGAACGCGTTCAATTGCGGATTCACCCGAGCTATTCGCTCCAGATGTGCTTCGACGAGCTCGGTGGGCAGCAGTTCTCTTCGGCGGATTGCCGCGACCATCTCGCCTGCGGAAAGGGAAGTCACGCTTTTTTGCTTGCTTTGCGCCTGTTCCGGCACTGCGTCGCCTCCTCTGTCCCGCTAAAGGCGGGAAGTTTATCATTCAACATGCGAGGCGGCTCGACAAAAACCAGCACTTCCGACGGATAGTGCTTTTCTATTATTGCGGCACACTGTTAAATCCGGTTAACTCCTGCACACTGGGGGGCGTTGGCTAACATTTCCTGCTCCGATGAAGTCTATGAAGAAGCTGCGCCTGGGACTTTTATTTATTCTGTTCTTCACCGCTGTGTATGACTACGCGTGGCCGACGCCGACGATTCATTATTATGTTTTCGTCGCGCTTCATTTAGTGGCGGGAATCGCATTTCTGTTTCTCCTTGTTTTTTTCTTTGGAAGCATTTGGCGCAACTCGACGCTTATAGATCGCGCGGGATGGAGCTTGCTGGCATTTGGCGGGGTGATTGGCGTCGTGCTTATTTTCACCGGCACGCCGCGCAAAGATTTTCCGATTCTTTACGTGCACATCATTGCGTCTGTAATTGGAATCATTTTGCTTCTCGGCGTTTACGCGAATCGGAGGAAGTGGCTCGCAACATCATCTTCGGCAGCTTTGCCGGGCTGGGCGGTGATCCTCATTGTTTTCGCGGCGGTTTCTTATGGTGCTTGGTGGATTCGGAGCGTGCAGTGGCAACGTTCGTATCACATTTCGAATCCGGTGATAGCGCCCGCCACGATGAATCAGGAGGGAGGCGGCGCGTCCGGACCTTATTTCCCAGGATCTGTCGAGGTCGCCCATAACGCAAAAATTCCCGCGAAGTTTTTCCTCGAATCAGAGACCTGCAAGACTTGCCATGCGGATATTTACCGCGAATGGGCTAGTTCGGCGCATCATTTTTCTTCATTCAATAATCAGTGGTATCGCAAGAGCATTGAATACATGCAGGACACAGTTGGCATTCGTCCCTCGAAATGGTGCGCTGGCTGCCACGATCCTGCATTGCTCTTAACCGGCATGTTCGACCGCCCCGTTCGCGAAGTCGAAAATACTCCCGAAGGACAGGCGGGGTTGAGCTGCGTAATGTGCCATTCCATTGAGGCGGTACAGTCTACGATGGGGCAAAACGGTTACGTGCTTGAATACTCGCCGCTGGATCGCATGGCGACGAGCAAGAACCCGGTGTTGCACAGTTTGGTCGACTTCCTGATAAAGCTGAATCCCGAACCACACCGGCGCGCATTTCTTAAACCATTTGTCAGGAATCAAACGGCTGAATTTTGCTCGACGTGCCACAAGGTCCACCTCGATTTTCCGGTAAATCACTACCGCTGGACGCGTGGCTTCAATGAATACGATAACTGGCAGGCGAGCGGAGTTTCGGGCAAAGGCGCGCGGTCTTTTTACTATCCGCCAAAACCACAGACCTGCACGGATTGTCACATGCCCAAGGTGCGCTCCGCGGATTTCGGCAACATTGGAGGCCTGATTGATTCGCACCGTTTTCCGGGCGCGAATACGGCGTTGCCTTACGAAAATGAAGACGCCGCGCAGCTCGATACAGTCGAGAACTTCTTGAAGGCCAATCAAGTGAGCGTGGATATTTTTGGCGTTTCGCCGGAGAACACAGCACCCGAGGCGAAGGGTATGGCGCCAATAGCGGGTGCGAGCGCTGTGCCGCAGATTCAGACGACTTTTGGCGTGGGCGAAGAATCGGAGTTCACGGCTCCGAAGGGGCAGGAAGGACGTGCCACGCGCGCGTCACAACTGACGGCTCCGTTGGGCCGAGTTCCTGTCGCGGTTCGCCGTGGAGATACAGTACGGGTCGACGTGGTCGTCCGCACGCGCGGCGTTGGCCACTTCTTTCCGGGTGGAACCGTGGACGCTTTTGATTTGTGGCTCGAGTTGAAGGCCACGGATGAAAAGGGGCGCACGATTTTCTGGAGCGGCGAGGCGGGAAGAAATAATCATACGAACGGACCTGTGGACCCGGGAGCGCAATTCTACCGGTCGTTGTTGATTGACTCCCACGGCAATCCCATCAACAAACGGAATGCCTGGGCGGAGCGCGCCGTTGTCTACGTGCATTTGATTCCGCCGGGCGCCGCCGACACGGTCCATTATCGTTTGTACATTCCGAAGGATGTTGGAAATCGCATTACGCTGACGGCCAAGCTGAACTACCGAAAATTTAGCTGGTGGTTCACGCAATTTGCTTTCGCAGGAATTCACGATCCAAGCCAACACAATCCTGCTGTTTCGACGGGATATGACGACGCGAAATGGGTTTTCACTGGGGGCACGAAGGGCGACTCGGGTAAGAGACCCGGCATCCCAAATCTGCCGATCGTTGTGATGGGGCAGGACAAACGAGAAATGCAAGTATTGCCCGCCGATGCGGCGCCTCCCAAGCCACGCGTCATCGTAGAGGCCGCTGACTGGCAGCGATGGAACGATTACGGTATCGGTTTGCTGCTTCAGGGTGATTTACAGGGTGCCGAAGCAGCCTTCGAAAAAGTCGCGCAAGCTGTGCCGAATCGTGGTGACGGTTGGGTCAACATGGGGCGCGTGCAACTTCAAGAGGGGAACTTGCCAGAAGCGACGAAAGTCCTTTTACGGGCTCTTACAGTGGCACCCTCGCTCGCCAGCGCCCACTTTTTTTACGGCAGCGTGTTGCGCGATCGGGGGCAGTACGACAAAGCAATAGCACAGTTCAAGATTGCGCTCGACCAATACCCAGATGACCGCGTTGTGCGCAATAACCTGGGTAGGACACTTTTTCTTGAGCGCCGATATGCCGACGCCGTGCGTGAATTTCAGTCTGTGCTGGGAATCGATCCGGAGGACCTAGAGGCGAATTACAATCTGATGCTTTGTTACAATGGCATGGGGCAGCCCGCGCGATCTCACGACTATGAAGTGCGGTATCTGCGGTTCAAGGCGAACGAAGCGGAGGACGCCTTAACCGGTCCGTATCTTCGCGCCCATCCCGATGACAACAACGAACGACAGCCGATTCACGAGCAAACGTCCGCACCTGTCGTTCCTGCGCCTTCGGCGTATCGTGCCAGCGATCTGCCTAGAGCCAAGGGTTCGCAATGATGCGGCGGAAATTTCTTCGTAAGTTCTGGCCGGTTTTCGCACCCGTTGTTTTGATCTTTTCCTTGACGGGCCTCCGCGCCCAGAAGCTTCCGCCAGCGCATATCATTTTTCAAGACGTGACGCGCGCGGCGGGCATTCATTTCGTCCACAACAATGGCGCATTCGGGAAAATGTGGCTCCCGGAGGCAGTGGGATCTGGCGTTGCGTTTCTCGACTATAACAACGATGGCTGGCAGGACATTCTACTGATCAACGGAAGAAATTGGCCCGGGCACGGCGGGCAGCATTCCACGATGGCGCTTTACCGCAACAATCACAACGGAACGTTCACGGACGTCACGCGGCAAGCGGGCCTGGCAGTTGACATGTACGGCATGGGCGCGGCCGTGGGAGATTATGACAACAATGGCTGCGATGATATTTTTGTGACGGCGCTTGGGCAAAGTCATCTCTTCCACAACAATTGCAATGGCACGTTTACGGACGTTACGAAGAAGGCGGGTTTCTGGGGTCCGAATGAATTCAGCACCGGCGCCGCCTGGGTCGATTTCGACCGCGACGGCCATCTCGATTTGCTCGTCGCGAATTACGTCCAGTGGACGCCGCAAACGGATATTTTCTGCACGCTTGATGGCACCGCCAAGTCGTATTGCACGCCTCAGGCATATCACGGGACGTCGCTCCGGCTATGGCACAATAACGGCAACGGGACGTTTACAGACGTCACGCGCAAGGCCGGATTGTACGACCCCACGTCCAAAAGTCTCGGCATTACGATTTTGGACGCGAATCAGGATGGCTGGCCGGATATTTTTGTTAGCAACGATACAGAGCCGAACAAGCTTTACATCAACAATGGCAATGGGACTTTTACGGAGAAAGCCGTCATGGCCGGCGTCGGCTTCAGCGAGGATGGTATCGCTCGTGCGGGCATGGGCACGGATTCCGCAGATTATGACCGGTCAGGTTATCCGAGTATTCTCGTCTCGAATTTCTCGAACCAGATGCTGGCGCTTTACCACAACGAAGGAAACGGCCTGTTTGTGGATCAAGCGCCGAATTCCGAGATCGGTCATGCAAGCCTCCTTACGCTGGGCTTCGGCTGTTTTTTCTTTGATTATGACAATGACGGCTGGCCAGATATTTTTGTCGCGAATGGCCATATTGATCGCGATATTGAGAAAGTGCAGCGGCAGGTTCGTTACGCGGAGCGGCCGCTGCTGTTTCGCAATCTCGGACGGGGGAAATTCGCCAATGTCACGTCCGCGATGGGCGCGGCCTTCGATTCGCCCCGCGTTGCGCGTGGCGCCGCTTATGGGGATGTGTACAACGATGGCAAACTGGACATCTTGGTTTCGACAAATGCTGGGCCAGCATATCTTTTCCGCAACGAAGGCGGTGTGAACCAGAGCCTTCGCATAAAGCTCGTCGGCACGAAATCCAATCGCGACGGCATCGGTGCGACTGTGAAAGTGACCGCAGGCGCATCGAGCCAATGGCAAATGCTTAAGAGCGGGTCGAGCTATCTTTCCTCGAGCGAACTTGTTCTGACGTTTGGGCTCGCGCAAAGGGCAAAGGCCAGCAAAATTGAGATTCACTGGCCTAGCGGGCACGTGGATTACCTGAAGGATATTTCCGCGGGGCAGACGATTACAGTAAAAGAAGGGCAGGGCGTCATCCGTGCGAATCCATATCAAAAAGATTGATTCAGATACGCCTCGAAATCCTCATCGCTCCTTAATTCTCGCTATCGGGGTATTTATTTTCATAGGCCTCTCGCTTTTCGTTCGCGAGTTCTCTCATGCGCGCACGACCCTAGCGGCCATAGGGACCCGAACTGAGGCAGTTCGGCACAATAATCTCGGCGTTGCCTATATGGAGCGCCAAGAACAGAAGAACGCGCTTGCGGAATTTCAGAAAGCTAGCGCGCTCGATCCGGGGCTTTACACTGCCCGGCTCAATCAAGCGATTGCGCTCCTAAATCTTCAACAATTTTCCTTGGCTAGTTCGATCCTCAACGAAATTGCAAAACGCGAGCCGAAGGATCCCCACGCCTGGTACAACCTCGGGCTCCTCGAAAAATCTGAAGGTCATCCGGGCGCGTCCGTGGCGGATTTCAAGCGAGTTGCCGCCATCGATCCTGATGACGCTGACACGCAATATTTCCTTGGTCAGAACTATATGGCCTTACACGAATATCTGAAGGCTATTGCGGCATTCGAGCGCACTCTAAAAATAAATCCGTTTCATGTGTCGGCCGAATTTGCGCTGGCGCAGGCGTACCAGCGTTCCGGAGAGGTACCGCGGGCTCGTACGCATTTAGTTCGGTTCCAGCATTTAGTGGCGGCGAAGCTCGGCGCACCGATGAGCCTGACGTATGGCGATCAGGGAAAATATTCGCTCGCAGAAGTGATTCCGCCGGGCGTCGAGCAAGTGCTTAGCGCAATTCCCGTCCATTTTGTGGACGTAACTTCGGAATCCGGTTTGCCAACGCGCGCCGCGCCCCCGGAAAATCAGGGAGGTGCAAAAAGCGCGGAAGATTCGTTCGGTTCCGGGGCGTGCGTCTTGGACTATGACGGCGACGGCCATCCGGACATTTTTCTCGTAAACGCGGATGGAAGTGGCCGCCCGGGTCTCTATCACAATTTGGGCAATGGGAGATTCGAGGACGTGACCGCGCAATCGGGTATAAAACTTTTGAGCGTCGGGATGGCTTGCACGGCAGGGGATTATGACAACGATGGGCATCCTGATCTTGCGGTGAGCTATAACGGCGGCGTGGTGCTGTTTCATAATGACGGCAACGGAAAATTCCATGACGTTACGGCCAGCACGGGAATCCACGTTACGGGACAAGCGATGGGCCTCACGTTTGTTGATTATGATCACGATGGTGACCTCGATCTGTACGTGACGCGCGCATCCTCGGCGAACGCCCCGAACGAACTGTGGCGCAATAATGGCAACGGAAAATTTACGGAAGTCACGCAGGCGACGGGTTTAGGGGGTGACGGCCCGAGTTGGGGCGCGACGGCAAGCGACGTCAATAACGATCGCGCCGTGGACCTTGTCGTAACTTCCTTTCACGGTTCGCCCACGGTGTACTTAAATCCTCGGGAGGGCAAGTTCCGCGCAGAGCAGCCCTGGCGTCCCGCGATGCAATCGGCGGCGGTGGGCGCATTGGCTTTTGATTTCAACAAAGATGGTTGGATGGATCTGGCATTTACGCACTCGGGCGCGCCCGGACTCTCTCTCTGGCGCAACGTCAACGGAAAACAGTTTGCGTCTGTGCAGTTGCCAAAACTCGGGTGGAGCAGGGGTTGGGGGTTGGCAGCGCTTGATTATGACAATGATGGTTGGATCGACCTCGCCGCTGTGGGGGCAGATTCTTCCGGTGGGCACGTGGTACTGCTGAGGAACGAAGGTCCTGCCGGCTTTCGAAATGTTTCAAGCGAAGTTGGCTTGGACAAGATACATCTCACACGTCCGCGCTCGATTGTTACTGCGGATTTTGTCGGTGACGGAACTGCGGATCTTCTAATTGCGCAGAATGGCGGCCCGCCGATACTTTTGCGCAATGTGGGGGGCAATCGCAATCACTGGCTCAGGGCGCACCTTAATGGCCTGAATGACAACAAGAGCGCGATCGGTACCAAGATCGACATCTTCGCCGGAACGCTTCGCCAAAAATTCGAGATAGCGGCGGCGTCTGGATACTTGGGGCAGAGCGACACAAGCGTTACGGTTGGCCTCGGCGATATCACCAAGGTTGATATTTTCCGCATGCTCTGGCCCACCGGCGTGTTGCAAGATGAAATTAATTTCCCAGCGGATTCGGGCCAGACAATTACCGAGCTGGATCGCCGCGGCAGCTCGTGTCCGCTTTTGTTTGCGTGGGATGGGCGCAGGTTCCAATTTGTTGCCGACATCATTGGTTCGGGAATCGTCGGGCACTGGGTTGGCCCCGGCGAAAGGAATATTCCGAATCCCGAGGAATATCTTAAGGTCAACGGTTCTGACGTCCAGCTGAAAAACGGCCGGCTGGACTTCCGCCTCGTCGAGCCGGAGGAAGAACTCGACTATCTCGATCAAGTTCGCCTTCTTGCTGTTGACCACCCTGCGGGCGTCGAAGTGTATTCGAACGGCCATTTCTCGATGTACCCACCGTTTCCGGCCTTCAAGGTGGTTGCAACTAGCTCTCCGCACCTACCGCTCGGAGCATGGGATAACCGTGGCCGCAACGTCCTACCACAGTTGCTTAAGCGCGACCATCAGTTCGTTACCGGCTTCGGAAATACGCCTTTCGCTGGGTTTGCGAAGTTGCATTGGGTGGAATTGGATTTAGGGAAATGGGATCTGCAACATCCCCTACGGTTGATTCTCGATGGCTTCACGGATTACTTTTCCGCGAGCTCGCTATATTCAGCGTGGCAGGCTGGATTGAAGCCGATTCCGCCCTATATCGAAGCTCTCGGGGCGGATGGGCGCTGGCGGCGCGTGGTCCACGACATGGGATTCTTCTCGGGACTCGAACGGACGATGACTGCCGATCTGACGGGGAAGCTTCCGCCCGGCACGCGAAGAATTCGCATCGTAACAAACTTGAAAATCTATTTTGATCGAATCCGAATCGACAATTCCGCACCCGACGCAGCCTATCGCGTTTCGAGTGTTCCGCTGGCGACCGCGAAACTGGAATTCCGCGGCTACCCGAACTATGTCGAGGGCAAGACGCCGGGCGATCTGACGTTCTTTTACGACCAGGTGAGCGCGACGGGACCGTACGCGCATCAGGCGGGAAATTATACGCGCTACGGAGATGTGCAGCCGCTTCTCCGACAAGCCGATGAAAAATACGTAGTTTTTGGTTCTGGCGACGAAGTGGCTGTAAGTTTTGATCCTTCGTCGCTGCCAAAATTGGCGAACGGGTGGATTCGCGATTATTTTTTCTACGCGAACGGATTCGACAAAGACATGGATTTCTACGCTGATTTCGGCAGCACCGTGGACCCATTCCCGATCCACACGCTGGCTTCGTATCCGTACGCCCAAGGAACAAGCTATCCCACCGATCCAAGCCACCTCGAATATTTGTTGCGTTATAACACTCGTGCGGTTTCCGGTAGAGCGCCAGTTTCCTATCGCTTTCAATATCGCAATCATGGGCCGTCGAATGGCGGAAGCCCTTGAAACTGTTCGAATCGCCACGAATGAGCATTGTCGTACGCTGCCGGAAGATCAGCGTGGAATAGAGATACGGCGTTGGAACGCGGCGCATGGCCGTTATACTCTTCAAACGTGCGCTCGGCTCAAAGGTCGCCTACGTTCGGATTGTTCCTCGGCCTGATCATCACTCTGGCCGCCGTCGTGCTTTATTCCGCGTATATCACACGGCAAATCTCCGGCTTGCGCGAGCTACAAAACAATTTGGCTGATCGATACCGGAAAGATTCGCTTCAGCTTTTGCGGATTCAGAATGATTTGAACTCCCTTGGTCTTGCCATGCGCGATATGCTTGCGAACGATGAACCGTATCCCTTGACCGCATGGTCAGCGCAATTTCAGCAAATCCATACTGACCTGAACGATGCCCTCCGCCGTGAACAGCAGTTCGCAGTCGCCCGTCGAACGCCGGAGCAGGTGCAAACTTTGGCGCATTCGTTCGCTCAATTTTGGGACGCGGTGGCCCGCACATTTGTTCTTGCGCAAAGCGGCAAGGACAAAGATGCGCGGGAGCAAATCCGCATTTCGCTGCAGGCCCGGCAGGCCTCTCTCGCGTCGGCCGTGGCTCGCCAATTGGTTGAGAACAATGAAGGCGAGGAAGATGCCGCGCGGCAAATCGCGCAAATCTACGATCGTGTACAACGTCAGGTTTATCTGTTTCTGACCGCAACGCTGATTGCCATAGTGCTGACCAGCTTGTATTTGATTTACTGGAACCGCCGCCTATTTGCGCAGCTCGATGCATTGTCAACACAGCGCAGCGAGCTTGCCCAGAAGTTGATCTCCACCCAAGAATCCACTCTGCGCTATATTTCGCGCGAGTTGCACGATGAGTTCGGACAGATTCTGACGGCGATCGGCTCGATGCTCAGTCGTTCGGAGAAACACGCCCCAGAAGGCTCGTCTCTGCGCGATGATTTGCGCGAAGTGCGTGACATCACGCAGGCTGCGCTCGATAAGATACGCAGCCTTTCACAGGAGTTGCATCCAGTCATGTTGGATGAATCCGGACTCGAAAACACAGTCGATTGGTATATCGCTACGGTTGAAAAGCAAACGGGCCTTGCCATAACGTACGAAAAGTCCGGCACGTCTTTCACGTTGGACGGCGCCGCGCCCATTCACATTTATCGAATATTGCAAGAAGCGTTGACCAATGTCTCGCGGCATTCCGGAGCGCAGCATGCATGGGTGCGGGTGCGGTTCTCGCCCGCTGCCGTGGAACTCGAAGTGGAAGACCGTGGCACGGGATTCGCCGGCGGCGCAGCAAAGCCCGGAATAGGATTGGTCGCAATGAGGGAACGTGCGGAGCTCCTCGGAGGCACGATTGAATTCGCTCAGCCCGCCGGGGGTGGGACTTTAGTCCGTCTGAAAGTTCCCAGAGCCGCGCTGAACTAATATGCCAGATAAAATTACAGTGTTGCTGGTGGACGATCATTCTCTGGTGCGCCGAGGTTTCAGGCGCATGCTCGAAGATGAGGCGGACATTGCCGTCGTGGGAGAGGCAAGTGACGGAGATGAAGCGATTCGCCTTGCGCGCGATCTCCGCCCGCAAGTGATTTTGATGGATTCCGCTTTGCCTCGAATTAGCGGCCTGGACGCAACGCGACAAATTCTCGCGGCTCGTCCCGCGAGTTTAATTTTGATGTTGAGCATGCACTCGGAAGATACGCTTGTGCGGCAAGCGCTCGAAGCCGGCGCACGCGGATACATTCTCAAAAACGCAGTGGACCTCGAACTGGCGGCCGCATTACGCCGCGTCGTGGCTGGCGAAATCGTGCTGTCTCCGCAGCTTTCGCGTTCCGACGCCTTAAAGGGCGAACGGAACTCCGGACTCACGACGCGGGAACTCCAAATTCTGCAACTCATCGTGAACGGCAAGTCGAACAAGGAAATTGCCGAGCATCTTGACCTGAGCGTGAACACAGTCGGAGTCCACCGGGCCAACATTATGGACGCGCTCGGGATCCACAAAACCGCAGATCTGGTCGTCTACGCTATTCGAAACGGCCTGGTGAACATTTCGTGAATCGCAGATCTTTCCTTCTAAGGCTGGCCGGCTTGGGGGTTGTCGTGCAATTGCAGGGGCAGAACGCAAGGGCACTGTCGTCAGAAGCTTCAAGCCCCGGCCTTCGGTTAGTCGACGTCACTTCGCAGGCGGGCATTCACTTTACCCATAATAGTGGCGCGTACGGAGAAAAGTTCCTGCCAGAGACCATGGGTTCGGGGTGCGCGTTTCTCGACTACGACGGAGACGGATGGCAGGACATTCTTCTCATCAATGGAATGGATTGGCCAGGGCACCGGCGAATCCGCAGCACTATGCGGCTGTATCGAAACAACCGGAACGGAACATTCACGGATGTTACGCGTCGCGCCGGTCTTGATGTCGAGATGTACGGCATGGGCGTCGCAGTGGGGGATTATAATAACGATGGTTTTTCCGATATTTTCATCACATGTGTCGGACAAAATCGCCTTTTCAAAAATACAGGACGAGGAACTTTCATAGACGTTACTCGCGACAGTGGCCTCGCTGGCAGGGAGCGATTCAGCACTTCGGCTCTGTGGTTTGATTTTGATCGCGATGGCCTTCTGGATTTGTTCGTGTGTAATTACGTGAAATGGTCTTCGGCAGAAGATGTTTTTTGCAGCCTGGACGGGAAGCATAAGTCCTACTGCACGCCGGAGGCCTACCGCGGTGAAACTTGCTGGCTCTTTCGCAACCGGGGTAACGGCACATTTGAGGACGTCACGGCAACCAGCGGGATCTTTGATACCAGTTCGAAATCGTTGGGCGTGGCTATGCTCGATTACGACGAAGACGGCTGGCCCGATCTTATGGTTGCGAACGACACGCAACCGAATAAGCTATATCGCAACCAGCGCAACGGCACATTCAAAGACGTGGCCGTGGAAGCGGGCGTCGCATTTAGCAACGACGGAAAGGCGCGCGCCGGAATGGGTGTTGCGGTGGGGGATTTCAATGGCTCGGGCCGTCCTGGAATTGCCATCACCAATTTCGATGATGAGATGATTGGTATTTATCGGCCGATTGGCAAAGGTTTGTACGAAGATGTTGCGGTGCAAAGCGGAGTTGGACTTCCTTCGAAGAATACATTGGGTTTTGGATGTGCATTCGCCGACATGAACCTGGACGGCGCGCTGGATCTCGCCGTCACGAACGGCCATATCGACGAAACTGTGCGCAACATTCGAGGGAACGTGGGATATGCCCAGCCGCCGCAGCTCTTTTTGAACGATGGCACAGGCAAATTCCGTGATGTAGCTTCCGAAGTTGGAGATGCGTTCGCGCGGCCGAAAGTCGGGCGCGGACTGTGCTACGGCGATTTCGATCGCGATGGAGATCTTGACCTTCTGATCTCAACGAACAATGGCCCCGCATGCCTTTATCGTAATGATCAGCTTTCAGGGAATCGAGCTATTCGCTTCCATCTGGTTGGCACCAAGTCGAATCGCGACGCAATCGGAGCTCATGTGCGAATCTTTCACGGCGAAACCAGCCAGTCCCGCCTCGTGAAGAGTGGTTCGAGTTATCTTTCGCAATCCGAACTGCCTGTGACGTTTGGAGTCGGCAAGTGGGACCGCGTGGACCGTATTGTGATCGAATGGCCGAGCGGCAGAACGGAAGACTACAAGAACTTGGCTAGTGGAAGGCTTTACCAATGCGTTGAGGCGAAGGGAATCACGCCGCATAACGGGTTTTAATTTGTCAGTATTGGTTACAATTGTCTCACCGTTCTCGCCAGGCCGAATCCCTGCTGCGGTTATAGTTCCACGTGAATGCCGGCAAGGCGTTTAGCTACTTGGGCGATGTCTGACCGGTGGGAAAGATCGAGCACGCCCGTGTGAAAGGGGACCGCTTTGAAACGCAGGCCGAGCGAGCTTAGTCCAAGCTGCACTGCCTCCGGCAGCTCATATTCTCCGCGCGCCGATCGAGGGACTTGTTCACAGGCACGAAAGATAGCTGGGCTAAATCGCCAGCAATTCATGCTGATGAACACTTCACCGTCATCAACCGTGCCGTCCGGCATCTGATCAGGTTTTTCAACAATCTTCTGAAGGTAGCCTGTATCGCTGATTTGCAACAACGCATAGCGAAGGACTCGCTCACGGGGAATTTCGCTTTCGCGCACCAAAGCTTCTCGCTCGAAGGCCGGCAATCCCGGCTCGCCGAGCGTCCGCAGCGCGCGAAAAACCGCGGCCGGATAATAGTTGTCCGAGTTCAACACTAAAAATTCCTCGCCGTCAGCAAAGGGTTCCACAGTAAGCAGAGCATTTGCGGTGCCGAGCGGCGCTTCCTGAATCGCAAAACTGATTTTGATCCGACGCGAGGGAATCTTTCCATAGTATTCGCGGATGGCCGTGTGTTCTGGGCCAATAATCAGACAAACTTGGCTGAAGCCTGCATCGGCCAGAGCGCTGAGCACGAAATCAAGAAACGGACGGCCGATGGGTATCATCGCTTTCATTCCCGCGTCGGCGGTCTGCATCTGATCAGCTTCGAGCTGCACCGACGGGTCCTCTGAACGCATCCGTTTCCCTAATCCGCGCGCGAGAATCACCGCTTTGCCGATTTCACCGGACGAGCCGCCAGGTGTGGAAAATGAACGATCACGGTCTTGATCTGGGCTATTCACAAAGTGAGCGCTCCGTTCGCGCTTATCCTTTCGTCCACAAATCATGCGTCGCCGCATGGTGTGCATCATGATCCTAAATAGAGGCTTCGATTCGCGAAATCCTTCCAGCCGACGATCGATATGGCTTGGCGCAAATTCGTTCAGCAAAATTCCAAGGTAATGATATCTTCCCATTCTGTGTAGGGGATGCAATTCTCGAAAGAATTGCTTAAAAGGCTGGACGTTGCTCGAATCGGCGGCGTTTGTTACCTTGGTTTTGCGTGGCGTCGTATCCGAGGGTAGGCGGACACAATGCACCTGGAATGGATTGATTACGTAATCATCGGGGTGTACTGCGGATTTGTTCTGGGCGTGGGATTCACGCTGAGGAAGCAAATGCGCACAAGTACGGATTTTTTCCTCTCCGGACGGCGCATTCCTGCATGGATCACCGGACTGGCGTTCATTTCCGCAAACCTGGGCGCTCTCGAAGTGATGGGTATGGCCGCCAGCGGCGCGAAGTACGGCATGCTCACGACGCACTTCTACTGGCTCGGCGCAATTCCTGCCATGATTTTTGTGGGCCTATGCATGATGCCGTTTTACTACGGCAGCCGCGCGCGTTCCGTGCCTGAATATTTGCGGCTTCGCTTCGACGAGAAAACGCGCGCCTTCAATGCGTTTACGTTCGCTATTATGACCATCCTCGCCAGCGGCATCAATCTTTACGCCATGGCTCTCGTCTTCAAACTCATGCTGGGCTGGTCGATTCACGCGACGATTTTGCTGTCGGCAATTGTTGTGCTTGTCTATACGTTTCTGGGCGGCCTCACGTCCTCGATTTATAACGAAGTGCTGCAATTTTTTCTGATTGTGTTCGGCATTTTGCCACTCGCGGTCGTTAGCGTCACGTATGCGGGAGGTTGGCGAGGTCTCGAGGCGCGTATGCCCCCGGGCTTCACGCACATGTGGGCCAATCTGGGTCACGCGACTGCGAATCCGATGGGCGTGGATTGGTTCCAATTGGTTGCCGGATTAGGTTTCGTGCTCTCGTTCGGATATTGGTGTACCGATTTTCTCGTAATTCAGCGGGCGCTTGCTGCGCGCGACATGACCGCCGCGCAAAAAACTCCTTTGATCGCCGCGATTCCGAAGATGTTCATTCCGTTCCTCGTCATCATTCCCGGCATGGCGGCGTGGGTTTTGCTCCCGAAGGCCTCTTTCCTTGTTGGCGGGAAGGTTGACTACAACATGGCCCTTCCGCTTTTGCTTGCGAACTACTATCCGCCCGGGATGCTTGGCGTCGGCATCACCGCGCTGCTGGCGAGTTTTATGTCCGGCATGGCGGGGAACGTGACAGCGTTCAATACCGTGTGGACGTATGATATCTATCAGTCCTACATCCGCCCGGCCGCGGGTGATGCGCACTATCTGGCCATGGGCCGCATTGCTACAATCGGCGGCGTTCTGCTTAGCGTTGCCGCGGCATACGTTGCGCTCAGTTTTCACAACATCATGGACTATTTGCAGTTGCTGTTTTCGTTTGTGAACGCGCCGCTGTTCGCAACTTTCCTGCTTGGCATGTTCTGGAAGCGCACCTCATCAAACGGGGCTTTTTTCGGCTTGGTGAGCGGCACACTTGCGGCCACTTTACATTATTTCGCGACACTGCACGGTTGGTTAGTCTACAGAAGCGAAATGGCTGCGAATTTCGACCGGGCAATATACGCCTGGGGAGTGTGTTTTGCTGTGACGATCATCATTAGTTTTTTTACGGAGCCGCGCGCGGAAGCTGAACTCGAAGGACTGGTATATTCGTTGACGAAGAGACAAAATTACGGCCATCTGCCCGTGCTGCGCAGGCCGCTTACGTTGGCGATTGTGGTTGCCGTCATTGCCATTGCGCTGAATTGGGTATTCCGATGAGCGGTTCCGAATCTGGACTCGATATTCGTTGGCCCATCGGCTTGCTCTTCCTCGCAATCGGAGTAGCCGTTGCCGTATTCGGCATATTTTCGGCGAGCCGCACGGATTTGTGGGGCGCGCAAATCAATCTGAATCTCTGGTGGGGCGTCATCATGACTGCATTTGGCCTGGGGATGATTTGGGGCGGCGCCCGTGCCGGCCGGCGCGCGTCGTGAGCGCGTTCTGAGCGCCCCGTATTTGCTGCGCATCGGAACGATTCCGCTACAGCAGCGTGAGCCTTATCGTCTCGGCTAGCTACCCGCAATGACCTCTCCGGACGTCTTACGAAGAACTTTCACCGATATGTTTGGCGCGACGCCGCGGGTTTTTCGCGCACCCGGCCGAGTCAATCTGATCGGCGGCCACCTCGACTACAACGAGGGGTGGGTGTTTCCCATCGCGATTGACCGTTCCTGTTTTGTGGCCGCGAAAGTTCGAGACGATAGCCGTCTGCGGATCCGTTCTGTGCAGATGCAAGAAACATTTGACTGCCACCTGGACGATTCCCGGCCGCAAGAACACCATTGGAGCAACTACGTGCGCGGTGTTGCGTGGGCGCTCCGTGAAGCGGGCCAATCGATCGCAGGCGCGGATCTCCTCATTTCGAATGATGTGCCCATGGGCGCGGGACTCAGCTCTTCCGCCGCGCTCGAAGTGTCCACAGCCTTCGCGCTGTTGAGCCTTTCAGGCTTGGAAATCGATCGCGTCCAGCTCGCTCGCATTTGTCAGCGAGCGGAAAACGAATACGTCGGAATGCGTTGCGGAATCATGGATCAACTCGTCGCTTGCTGCGGACGCCGCGCGAATGCCTTGCTGATTGATTGTCGCACGCTCGAAATTGAGCCGGTGCCTTTCGACGAATCGAGCATCGCCGTGGTTGTGGCAAACACCATGGTCAAGCACGCTCTCGCCGCTTCATCGGAATACAATCGGCGGCGTATCGAGTGCGAGGACGCGGTGGCGAGAACTCGCGTCCTGCGGCCCGAGGTGAAAGCTCTGCGCGATGTTTCATGGCCGGAGATTGAGAAGATCGCCTCCACGTGGCCCGATAACATTCGCCGTCGCGCCCGCCACGTTACAACCGAGATGCTGCGCGTGCACGCCGCCGCTGCTGCGTTGCGCAAAGGCGATTTCGCCGAGTTAGGCCGCCTCATCTCTGAAGCGCATATCAGCCTTGATAACGACTATGAAGTTTCCTCAGCTGAATTAAACGTGATGGTTGCACTGGCGAAGCAAATCCCGGGGATCCTGGGCGCGCGTATGACCGGAGCCGGATTTGGAGGATGCACAATAAATCTGATCCGGCCGAACGCGGCGGCCGAATTCGCCGGCAGGCTTGCGAAATTGTACGCCGAACACACTGGAATCACGCCGGACGTCTACCTGTGCCGCGCGTCAGATGGCGTCGAAGAGATTGCTTAAGCGGTTTACGCCAATTCGGCTCGTTATTTTGCGGGCGTCACCTTGAGCAGGACAACGCCATGGACGGGCACGGTCGCCGTATAGCCGTCTCCTGACGCGGCGACTTCCTCATGCTCCCACAAATCCCTCACACGCAATTTTTGTCCGGCCAGATTCACGTCGCTCCATTTGACCGTGACAGCCTGCGAATGATCGGCTCGATTGAAGAGGCCCACGGCAAGCGAACCATCGTGGAGCGGACGCGTCACCACAACCGCAGTGGCTGCCGGATCGGAAATGCGTTTCGCCGGCTTGCCATCGGGATCCTGATCGATCGCTATAACCTCGCAGTTCGTCAGAATCTCTTTCGTTTCCGCGGACATTGTCCGTAAGTCATTCCCCGCGAGCAGCGGCGCCGCCAGCAATGACCAGAGACTCATGTGGGTCTCGTATTCGTCATTTGTCATGCCGCCGTTGCCGATTTCGAGCATGTCCGGATCGTTCCAGTGGCCGACGCGGATGTATGGAGCGATGTCGAATTGGCTGAATCCGATATCCGACATTCGCTTCCAGCTATCGTTAATGTCGTCGGTTGTCCGCCACGAATTTCCGCCGACCTTCGCGCCCCACATCCACACTTTTTCTTCGCCATATTGGCACAAGCTGAAGACAATCGGGCGTCCGGTCTTGAGCAGGGCGTCGCCCATCTTCTGATACACCGCTTGCATCTCGTCGTTCTTGTAGATTTGTTCCGCGCTGCACCAGTCGTATTTCAAATAATCAAAGCCCCAGGCGGCGTATGTATTTGCATCCTGCTGCTCGTGCCCGTAGCTGCCTTCGTAGCCGGCGCAAGTCTTCGGACCGGGCGAAGAATAAATCCCAATTTTCAGTCCTTTTGAATGGACGTAATCCGCCAGCGCCTTCATGTCGGGAAACTTAAGATTACTGGTGATATTGCCGTTCGCATCTCGCGGGCCCTCCCACGTGTCGTCAATATTGATGTAGACGTAGCCCGCAGCCTTCATGCCGCTCGAAACCATGGCGTCGGCCATGCCGCGAACGTCCGCGTCGTTCACTTTGCCGGCGAATTTGTTCCAACTATTCCACCCCATGGGCGGCGTGCGGGCCAGCCCGTTGTCGGGAACGTCGTGCAGCGCTGGAGGAGGGATGCGAGCAGGAGGCAGCATGGCCTTCGGGTCGCCGCGCTCCGCAATTCCCTTCAGGGGCTCACGGCCCGGAAATATGGACGTCAGAGAAATCTTGTCGCCTTCCACTGTCCCGTCATACGTCACTTGTCGCGTCCGAGGCGGGCGTCCAAACGTCACGGTGAAATGAAGAGTTCCATTGCGCAACTTTCCGTCGCTGATGGGAGTTTGACGGCGCGCGTCGAACATCACATTCCCTGTCACGTTTTCGCCTTGCTGCTTCAGGTCCAAAAACAATTGGCGGAAGTTGCCGTCGCCCGTAGGAATTTTATAGATCCAAAATCCCGTGATGTTGGCCGGCGCGGTTTGCGCAGCGGCAAAGGGAACGAAAGCTAGGAAGGAGAGAATTAAGCATAGCCATGCATATAAAGATGGCTGCGCAAACGGCCATCCTTGCCGTGAACCATTGTGCTGGTCAATGTTTGAAGGCTTCATAAGATTAGGTCCTCTCGCGTATCGCATCACGGCTCTGGTTCAGCTGCTTCCAGGCTGCCAAGTTCGCGCGTTCTCAGGCACAGAGTGTACATCACGGCAATGTCCCTGCGAAATTGAATGCCCGTTACTGTGCAGCCCTGGGCGCGCGAAATCCAGCAACCAAATCGTGTAAGAAATCGCAAGAAATATCTTGACAGCCCCGCACGACACGACTAGTTATCAAAGTGACGCAACGCACGGGCTTTCAGTTTCGCGGCAAATTGGTCCACATTTTCAACCACACGAGCCCCGACGGCGTCAGCGCGGGGCTCCGATCGAGCATCTTTGGCCGGGCCCGGTATTCAGAAGGCGCGATCTGCGAATCGTTCAATTAGGTTTGAAATTCTACTATTGATCTGAAGACTCAAACCGAACGCACCAGGAAGGCGCGGAGATGTTCATCTCTACTCTTTTCATTTTTTCTCGGTGAATGCGGGCAAGTTGGACTTCAACGCCCCCCCAAGTGCTCGACGAGTGGGCCGTGGCAGCGAACTTGTACCTGACTGCGGATGCGAAATGAGAAAGCTGATACTGATCGCCGACGATAACGGTTTGGTCCGAACCCTATTGCGAACAATGCTTGAGGGGAAAGGACTATGGGAAGTTGTCAGCGCCAAGGATGGAAGCGAAGCGGTGTTAAAGGCGCAAGAACTGAGGCCCGACGCCGTGATTCTCGATCTTGCCATGCCCCTTATGGACGGATTGGCCGCTGCACGGGAGATCGTCAAGGCGCTGCCGGGCGTGCCTATCATCCTCTTTACACTTTATGATTCTCCGGAGACTACCCTGGCAGCGAAGGAAGCTGGGGTAGCGCAGGTGTTCCCGAAGACCGGCAGTGGAGTGGCGCTGATCAGGGCCGTTGAGAAACTGTTAGCGAAGGAAGCGGATGTTCAATAAACCTGCGGCGCTTTGTTCCGTTACGGCAGCCTAAGCCGCGACCGTTGAAACGACTTTGCCTCGGAGGCAAGATGGGATGGTTGCGGGGGCCTGCAACCATCCGAATTGGTTAGCCCTGCTGAAACCCCACGCGATGACGAAAAATTGGTGACTTTTGAACCAAATGATGCGTACTACAGAAGATGCACGCCGAGTACGCCAACACTTGGCATCTTGCCATTAGCTCTACGTATTTCACGGGTGTTCTTTGGTGTTCTGTTCCCCATCTGTTCCCCGTTTGTTCCCCATTTGCAGAGGAAACCGGCCAGACGTTCGATGGCTTGCGCTCCGTGGAACTAGACGAGCGCGACCTCGCGGTCGAAATTGGGCTTCTTCTCCGCGTGGAGCTTTAGGGCAATGCCGCAGACTGCGGCGATGCGCTCCAGCATTGTGAGCGAGTGCCCGGTGTACTCAGCGTCCTCAAGGCGGGCAATTACAGACTGCGTAGTGCCAACCTTCTTGGCGAGCTCCGCCTGAGTCAGCCCAGCATCCTCCCTCATCTCGCGCACCAGTAAGGCCAGGTCAATCTGGTGCAAGGTGCGCCCGAAGGTCTTACGGTAGGTTGCGCTCTTGTGCGCACGCTGTTCGACAATTTCACTGTGTTTGTCACGCTTGACGGTTTGTTTCATGGGCCCAACTCCTTCAGGATGGCTTCTCTTTCCTTCTGAGATCCCGTGTAACGGTTTCGGTACTTCATCCAGAGCTTTCTCAACTGCTCGGCCCTCGTAATCTCGCCCGGCGGGGCCTGTTCCGTCTTTTTCTGAAACCCTGACGTAATCACGATCAGCATGTCCGGCTGATAGAAGAAGAGAACCCGAAAAATCCGGTCAAATTGCTTGACTCTTAGCTCGAATATGTCATTCGTAAGCTTCTTAACGAATTTGCCTTGCATCCGGTTGCCATAGACGCGCAGACGGTCGATAAACGCATCTATGCGAGCGGCAGCCTTATCATCCAGCGAGTCCACGAACTCTCGGGCAGGCACCCGCCCGTTGGGCAGCTCTACGTACTCAATCGTGAATTCGCCGCTCACGTCGCCGTCGGTTCTCTCAGGTATGAATTATCGCATTATTGCTATGTCACGTCAAGGCCAGACAAAGGACAGCATCACCGGGTTGGCCTTGGTGGCGTGGCGCTGGTCTCAACGCATTTGGAAACCCGGGGAAAACTAATGTTCTCTCGACACAATAAGCTAATAATGGTACAACAGAAAAAGCTAATTATCGTACGGCGCGATAAGCTAAGTGGAGGACTCAGCTGATGGCCATGCCGCCGGAAAAACTCGCCGAATCGCTCGAACTGCTGGAAAAGCTGCAGGCCGCCGGCGGTGCAGCCGCGATCCGCGCGCGCGCCCTGACGCGCACGCACCGGGAGCGCCTCATGGCCGCCGGCTTCCTGCAGGAAGTCATCAAGGGCTGGTACATCCCGAGCCGTCCCGACGAGGTCAAAGGGGAGAGCACGGCCTGGTACGCTTCCTTCTGGCGCTTCTGCGCCGCCTATCTCGATGAGCGGTTCGGCGCGGATTGGTGTCTGTCGCCCGAACAATCCCTGTCGCTCCACGCGGGGAACTGGACCGTGCCCCGCCAGCTGATGGTGCGGTCGGCGCGCGCGCGCAATAAAATTACAAAACTTCCGCACGGCACATCGCTGTTCGACCTGCGCGCCGCGCTGCCGGCCGCCGCCGACCGCGCCGAAAGAGACGGCCTGCGTCTTTTCTCGCCTGAATCCGCGCTGATCGAATCTTCACCGGGATTTTTCACGGACCACGCGACGGATGTGCGCGCGGTGCTGCTGCTGATCCGCGATGCTTCGCCGCTGCTTGAGCGCCTTCTCAACGGCGGCCATACGGTGATCGCCGGCCGGCTGGCGGGCGCGTTCCGCAATATCGGCCGCGCGCAGATCGCCGACGAGATTCTCAAAACGATGGCGGCCGCAAGCTACGACGCCCGGGAGAACGATCCTTTCGCCGACAAGCCCGCGCTCGTCTTCGCCGCCCGCGAGACGTCGCCCTACGTCAACCGCATCCGGCTCCTCTGGGAAAAAATGCGTGAGCCGATCATCGAAAGGTTTCCGAAAGCGCCCGGCCTGCCAAAGAATATCGACGCCTACATGAAGCGCGTCGACGACGCCTATGTCACGGATGCCTACCATTCGCTGTCGATCGAAGGTTACCGCGTGACGCGCGACCTGATCGAGCGCGTACGGACCGGGACGTGGAACCCGGAGGCGAACGAGGGCGACCGCGAACAGCGCAACGCCATTGCGGCGCGGGGCTACTGGCTGGCCTACCAGTCGGTGCAGGGCAGCGTGCGCCGCGTCGTCGAAGGCGCGAACGCAGGCGAGGTCGCCGCCGCCGATCACCGGAACTGGTACCGCGAGCTGTTCGCGCCGAGCGTGACGGCCGGTATTCTCAAGCCGGGCGATCTCGCCGGCTATCGCAACGGCCCGGTCTATATCCGCAAATCCATGCACGTGCCGCTGAACCGCGAGGCCGTGCTGGACACGATGCCGGCATTGTTCGACCTGCTGCGCGCGGAGACAGAACCCTCCGTCCGCGCCGTGCTTGGACATTTCATATTCGTCTACATCCATCCTTATATGGATGGCAACGGCCGCGTCGGCCGCTTCCTGATGAACGTCATGATGGCGTCCGGCGGCTACCCCTGGACCATCATCCCCGTTGAAAACCGCACCGCCTACATGCACGCCCTCGAAAAGGCGAGCGTCGGCGAGGACATCGCGCCGTTCGCAGATTTCGTCGCCGGACTGGTGGAGAGACGGCTGGCCGGCGCGCCGCTGCCGGCTGTTCCGAAAGGCTCCTAGGACATGGAACGTGAGACGTTTTTCAAGACAATCAATACCGGTATCAACACAGCGGCTGCATTGCGGACTATGGACTAACTCGCTGGTACAGTACTCAATCTATATAATCGTTTAACGTCTCGTTGTCGCGACAAAAGACTTCAGACCAATGTAGAAGCCCACTGCGGCTCAGCGGCCGATGGGATAGTGTGTCAGCCGGGGCAGGAGGAACCCGGTGCGTCGCGCGTGGCAGAGTTGGAGCGCAGCTCGATCGCGCGAGCATGTCCGCGCCGGACTGCGGAATGCTCGCGCGAAAGGCAAACGTCTTGGGCGTCCCCGCGTTCTGCTGGATGCCGCGAGGATTGCTGCCCCGCGCACACAGGGGCGTTCTTGGCGCGAGATCACCCTAGAAATGGGAATCAGCAGGGATCCGCCCAACGGGCGTGTTGTGCTTGCCCAAAAACGTATGAATTTCGCACGCCCAAATTCCTAACCAGAATTGCCTCATTCCAGGACGGTTACTTGAGCTAGGGCTGCTTTGTGGGCAGCCTTCTCAATCAAGTCATGAGGGAGGTCTGGTCAGTTCGATTACCTAAAAAGTTGCCCGGCTACGCGCAGAGGTGCGCTCATGGCGCAAAATTGTCAGGGCATCGGGGTGTTCGGCCCGGACTTGCCGAACGGCGGGGCAAAATCCCTCTCGACTTTCGCCCCCTATTACTGCGGACCACTGTAAGTGAGCTTTCGCCGTGGCAGAAACTGATGCTTTTGTGAATGTGTAAGGTAGGCCTGTCAGATTTTGATAGAGTTCCATTGTGGATGCAACTATGGCGGACGCCAATCCGAAAGTCGTGCTACAGCCTACTTGCGATCGGCCGGAAGCCAGCCGTAGATGTACAGCCCTTGTCCACCGGATAACTACCAGCCATGCGACCATTGCCTCAGCTCTTGAAGTACCGAAGATTTCAAACACGCTCGCCAAGAAGATACTTCAGAGTCATCTATCCGGTAAAACGGGACTCCGGGAGTTTCTCGTTGGGCTCATTGTTCCCATCGATCCTGAGAAGCCGTCCGATTGTGCCAAGAGCTTGGAGCTCATTGCGAAGGGGATTGCCGCACAAACGGTCGTTAACGTTGAGACGGTCATCGCAGCCACCGTAGTAGTTCTGTCGCATTCAACTGCAGACGATGTTTTCACAGAGGCCCTGAAAATCACAATTGATTTAGACCCGAACGGATGGGTGAGTGAGCTTAGCCAAGACGCGAAAGTCACGCTGAAGGACATGTACGAAAAGGGCGTCGAAGGACTTCTTGCCCGGGCTCTCAGGTCCTTTCGTAATCGCCTCGGACGAAAGGAGTCTCTCCCTTCACGAGCTGAGTTGCTGTTCCGCCACATCAAGATCCTTCACAATTCAAACCTTGAGGCCAATGCTCCAGAGCGGTTCAAGTTGTCACTCTTGAAAGATGCCGACGACCTCCGCGTGAAAATTGTGCATGGGACCGGCCTGCCTAAGATCGACCTCGACCATAGCAAAGGCACGATGCTATTTCTTCACGAGGCCGCGACCACGGCCATCAGATCCGTGGGAGCCGCGTTCGATTTGCCACTGGACATGGAATATTTTAAGCAATTGGCGGCTAACGCAGCCACGCCCGGAATCATAAAGGGTGGCCACTGACAAAAAAACAACGCTCGGGAATTGCGCCACAAGGGCAAAAACCCCAAAGCAACGGGCCCTAACTACTTACTGAAAACTTGGAGCAATCTCCCTGACCGTGAAATGGGGAAAAATCCAGTGTTTTAAATCCCAGTCCCGTATTCCGAGTACAAGGCCTCTGGCCTACTTGCGTGCTTAAGTTACCGATGTCTTTCCGTTGGCGGCAATGGGGAGTTATACTGGCGCGCCAATTAGATTGGGGTAACTGTCAACAACGTGGCAAATGCAAAGACCAAAGCGAGCGACCTTTTCGACCTGTTTGCGGAAGATTTGCTTGCCGAGGCGTAACGCAAGGCCCTTGATTATTATTGGGGCTGCAAAAATCGATGATCAGCTCTTGGAAATCATTCGTGGCTTTTTGTTGCCGAAGAGAGCGAAGCCCAAAGATCCAGACGAACTACTCGAAGGTGAAACCCCGCAATGAACGGAATTGTCGCCGCCGGAAGACTTGCCCCACAATCATCTGTATCTGGGCAGGTGAAATCCACAATCTAAGCCGTGTCTTCTCAGTCGCCATGAGGGCCTGAATCGTGAAGGTTTTTGGGCAAGCAGAGTCCTGCGGGCGGTTTTTAGCCTCGAATGTGGCGAAAGTACCCTCAGACTGTGAATCGTCACCTCGCCGATCAGTGAAGTAACTTCCGATTTGCCACCCGCCAGGCCCGCCTCGGCCATGATACCGATCATTCTTTCCCTCGTGGCCGCCCTCATCGCGAGGTATCCTTTCGCCGTCGCCGCTCGCTCTCCCTCATCATTTCTTTAATGTCCGACGCTGGACGTATCTCGATTGTTCCACACTTCAACTTCACTCCCGGACATTGGGAAATGAGCTGAATCGCGTGATTCAGATCTCGCGCTTCAAGCACCTGAATTCCACCCAATTGTTCCTTCGTTTCCGCGTACGGACCGTCTGTCACTGCAACCTTTCCGTTCTTCCAATACACGGTCACCGCTGTGTTGGCGGGCTGAAGAGGTTCCTCAGCGATTAAATGTCCGTTCTTCCGCAGTTCGTCGTTGTAGCTAAAACACTCGTCGAGCATGGTGTTGCGCTCGCTCTCAGACATGTTTTCGAACTTGCCGAGCTCGAGATAGCCCAAACAGATGTATTTCATAAAGATCCCCCTTCCCGTCACACGCAGAGTCTTAGTCCAGATTTCGTCGGCTTACGGGAACCGGGGCGCCGGGAAAGTTATTCCGAGCGCAGCGCTTGGATCACGTCCACGCGCGCGGCTCGCGCCGCCGGCCACATCGAAGCAACAATGGCCGCGGCCAGCAACACAAGCGCGGAAACCACTACGGGCAAAACGCCGGGCATCTGCATCTCGAGGACATATCTGCCAATCAAACGAGCGACCGCGTAACCGAGAACCCCTCCCGCTAAAACGCCCGCCAGAGCAATCATTGCGCCCTCTCGAATAACGCCTTGAAGAATGTGCCGGGGCTCCGATCCCAGCGCCATTCGGATGCCGAATTCTCGCGTACGCGCGCTCACGGAAAAAGCCAGCACGCCCGCAACGCCAACCACCGCAATCAAAAGGGCGACTGCGGCAAAAACTCCGAACACTAGTGAATTCAAGCGGTCTGGAGCGAGCACTTCGGCGCGAATATCCTGTAGCGTAGCCGCATGTTCCACCGGCTGCTCGGCAGACATCTGGCGAATCGTGCGCGTCACCGGGATAACCAGCGAGTATGGATTCATGCTGGTATGAATGAACAGATGTCCGCCAAACATGAAACCCGCATCGAACATTTCGTAAATCGTTGCCATCGGTTCGGGCACCACATGCTCATCATCAACGTCCGGCACAATGCCGATGATGCGGTGCGGCGCCATAAAACGCGCCTTCTCGTCCTTCGTTCCCGGAATGAATTGCAGAACTGGATCCGTCCAATACACATGCCGGTTCAGTGCATCCTCATTCGGAAACATTCTCTGCGCCAGCGTCTCGCTCACCATCACCACCGGCTCGCTGCCCGGCCGACCATCCAGATCGTTGAAGTCGCGCCCCTCGATAAGCGGGACGCCCAGTGCGGCAAAAAATCCAGGCGAAATCGTGCGAGGCTCCGCGCGAGGATCTTCCTGGCCCGGCACATGCATGTGACCATCGGCGGAAAATTGCAGGCCCGGGCCGAACACGTTTGCATCGCGCCACGGAGCGACGTCACCGTACGCCGTCTTGATCACCCCCGGCAGCACCTCGACCCGTCGCATCACCTCTTTGTAGAAATCAATCACTTGCTCCGGCGTCTTTCCATACGACATTGCCGGAACGTCAATCGCCAGCACGTGCCGCGTGTCCATTCCCGTTTGCGTCCTCTGCAACGCGATGAGTGTAGCGACCAGCATGGCCGCGCCGGCCAGCAGCACGAATGACGCCGCGATTTGCGTCACCGCGAAAATCCTCTGATGCCGTTTCGTGCTGCTCGTAATCCGAACTCCGCCACCAGACACGTTGAGTCCGCTCGACCTCTCGGTCGACGGTAGCCGCGGCACAAACGCCAAAATCACGGCCGCAACAATCGCCAACCCCGCTCCCACCCACAACACGCTCCAGTCCACCGTTAGGCCAACGGCCCGCACGCTGAAGCGCGACGCATACCGCGCCAGAATCGCCACCAACGGCTGCGCGCTGATCAGACCCAGTGCGGCTCCAGCTCCGCACAGCAAAAGACTTTCCGCCAGCAGCATTCGCCGCAGCGCGCCTGTTCCAGCGCCAAGCGCCGAGCGAATGGCCAGCTCCCCTTCGCGCCGCACCGTCCGCGCCAGAATCAGGTTCGCAACATTCGAGCACGCGATGATGAACACCAGCCCCGAAGCCGCCAGCAGAACCAGCAGAACCATCCTCGCGCCAGACGTGATCTGGTCGCGCAGCATCCTCGCGCTAATTTCATACTCATCGTGAGGCGGATAGGCTTCCGGATGGTCCTTCTGCATGTTCTTGTAGACCGTGCGCAATTCGCTCCGCGCCTGCTCGAGAGGGACGCCGGGACCCAGCCGCCCAAAAAGCTCCGTCATGCGATGCACGCGCCCGGTTACCATCGTCGCGGAAAGGTGATGCGGGCTCGTCACAATGTTCGCGATAATTTCCGTATCCGCGGGATACGGAATCGAAGGCTCAAGAACGCCAATAACCGTCGCCAAACGGTCCCCAATGCTTCCCAGCCGCACCGTCTTGCCAATCACAGAAGGATCTTGATGAAAAACCGTGCTCCAGAAGGGATACGACAGCACGACCACTCCCGCTGCCTTGGGCCCATCGTCTTGCGGCCCAATCAGTCGGCCAAGCACGGGGCGCAGACCCATGACGTCAAAATAGTTTCCGTCAACTACTCCCGCCCGCACTTCTCGTGGCTGGCCCAGGCCGATCATCGTGAATCCGATGGTCGAGAAGTCGCCGAATTTCGCGATGGAATGAACGCTGGCTTCCAGGTCATTGATTTCCGGCACCGAGAACGTCGTGTCCGGCTCGCCGAGTCCCATCGCGCTCTGCTCGATGTAAATCAGCCGGTTCTCGCCGCGATTCACCAGCGGCTTCAGCAACACGCCGCGCACCAGCGTGAAGATGGCCGCGTTGGCTCCGATTCCGAGCGCCAGCGTGAGGATGACAATGGCCGCGAGGCTTTTGCTATGCATCAACGAGTGGAACGCAACTCTTAAATCGCGGAAAAATGACATGCGTCTCGCCCCCTTGGTGTTTATCTGTTTTTGCAAACCTTACGTTGGTATGCCAAACGCGCGCACCTCGACCGGCGCCTGACAGGCGACGGCAGCCTTGCGCCCCCACGCCAGTGCGTCATCCAAATTAGCGGCTTCCAGCACCCAAAAACCACCTATGTGCTCCTTGGTCTCCAGGTACGGCCCGTCGGTGACGAGCACCTTGCCGTCGGGCTGTGCCCGCAGCGACTTCGCCTCGCGGCGGTGGTGAGGCCGCCCGCGAAAATCCTGACGCCGGCAGCCACCATCTCCTCGTTGAGCGTGTCGATATCGCGGCCCATCGCTTCGCCCTCAAGGGATCCGTCGTAACCGTCGGGATGGTGAATCGCAACTAAATATTCCGCCATGATTTCTCCTTTTCCTGAAACAGTCTTGGGGCCGGGCGGTTGCCCTGCCTTCACCATATAGACGAACGGCCGGACCGGAATTCGACAAAGCGCGGAGAGTTTTTTTACTGCTGGCCCAGCTCAGCGCCGGCGTCGCCGAACTTCTTTTGGATCTCCTTTTGGATCTCGGGATCGAAGTCGGTTATGTCAAACAGCCGGCGAACTTCGACCATTTCGTTATCCTTTCCAGGGATGCGCGAGGCCCATTCGAGCGCCTCTTCGCGCGACTTCACCTGAATGATCCAGAAGCCTCCGACCACTTCCTTCGTTTCGGCAAACGGGCCGTCGGTGACTTTCGACTTACCGCTTTTGAAGGTGACGCGCGCGCTCATCGTCGAGGGCGGGGTCAGACCGTCGAGCGCGAGCAGCACGCCGGCTTTCCGTAGCTGCTCGTTGTACTTGCCCATTACCTCCATGCCTTTGAGGTCGGGTACCCAGCCGGGTTTTGCGTTTTCGAGTCTTTCGGAAACATGATCATCATGAAACGCATGGTGTTCTCCTTGAGTGTAGAGCGGACGCCGTATCAGGGGCGCTACTTTTATATAGGAGCTTGGACCGCGCCGCTGCCGTACCGCTCAGTCCTCTGCGGGGGCCGGCATAAAGAAAATCTCACGCACCTCGCCCTGTCCCCGAGTGGCGGCGACGCCTTTGCGCGCCCATGCCACCGCTTCGTCCATGTCAGCGCATTCCAATATCCAAAAACCGCCGATGTGTTCCTTGGTCTCAAGGTACGGCCCGTCGGTGATGAGGATCCCGCCATCGGGCTGCCGACGCAGCGACTTCGCGGCCCCAAGGCCGCAAGCGAATTTCCTGACGCCAGCAGCAATCATGTCTTTGTTGAGCGCGTGGATCTCGCGGCCCGTCGATTCGTCCATTTGGGACGGGTCGAAGTCGTCGGGGAGGTAACCAGCAACCAGATATTGCGGCATGATTTTATTTCTCCTTTTCCGGTAACCGTCTTCCGGTGGGCCGGTTGCCCGGCCTTCCCCATATAGTCGAACGGCCGCACCGGAATTCGACAAGTCGTCGAGGTTTTTATTTTAGCTGCCGAATCCGCTCTTGCAGGAATAGCCGCTCGGGTTCCTGTTGGGTCAGCGCCAGAGCTTTCTCATAAGACGACCGGTTTTGTTTTTTGCAAGAACGATGGTTCTCCCTTGCACCCGGACGTGCTTCGGAAGGACGTGTTTTATCCGGTCCTCGACCGGCTACGTATTCCGCGTCTCTCAGGGGCTTCCGGGTTTCATGCCTTCAGGCCTTCCGTGGGTAGCCTCATCAACGCGGAAACAGGGAATCTGAAACTTGCGCAGAAGTTGTTGGGGCATTCAAACATCAACATGACAGCCGATGTCTATACGCACATTTCTTAGGAGTCAGAACGCGAGGCAGCGCGTGCCGTGGAACGGGCGATCTACGGCGATCTGTTCCCTAGTTGTTCCCCGTTTGGGAACAGGAACAAGACTGCGGCAGTGAACTAAGAAGGGCAGGCTCGCGACTCGGTCTGCAACTAAAAGAAAAAAGGGCGCTTTGAGGTTTTGCCTCGCAGCGCCCGTGGTTGCGGGGGTCGGATTTGAACCGACGACCTCCGGGTTATGAGCCCGACGAGCTACCAGGCTGCTCCACCCCGCGACATAGATACTACGCGACTTGTCTCTCTTCTGCAAATACTCAGGTGCCCG
>Ga0307374_10000365_pt1 | contig 86702 bp, 78 predicted proteins | sample OX3MG_FD_202532 | JGI IMG/M metagenome (GOLD analysis project Ga0307374, IMG submission 202532) | Soil microbial communities from Risofladan, Vaasa, Finland - OX-3 | ecosystem: Environmental > Terrestrial > Soil > Coastal area > Acid sulfate soil | place: Finland: Risofladan, Vaasa | collected... | reverse complement strand
ACCGAGGCCGAAATCTGCTTCAGTGTCGGAGCCACCAGCATTGCCTCGCGACTGATCGAGGGGAACTACCCCTCAGTGCTCCAGCTCATCCCCGCTAGCTACCCCAACCAGCTGCGTGTCGCCAAGGACACCCTGCTCACGTCGCTTCGTCGCGCCAAACTCCTAGCCAAGGACACCACCTCCTCAGTGCGCCTGACGGTGGCCGAAAAGACTGTGGAAGTGCGCACCCAAAGCCACGACGCCGGCGACGTGGAGGACAACGTGGACGCGGACTACACCGGCGAGGAGATGACCATCGCGTTCAACCCGAACTTTCTCATCGACGGGATCGAAGCGGTGCCGGGTGACGAAGTGGTACTAGAGATGAGCGACGCGGTGCGTCCGGCGATGGTCCACGGCGTAGAGGACGTGCGGTTCCGGTACCTGCTCATGCCGGTACGCGTGCAGTAGTTCGTGCGTCGTGGGACTCCACGAACTCACCGTCCGGGACTTTCGACTCTTTCGCGAACTGACCTTCACGCCAGATCCACACGCCGTCACGGTGCTGCTGTCGGCCAACGGGACGGGTAAGACGTCGGTATTGGAGGCGGTCTACGCGCTGGCGACCGCGACGTCCTTTCGCAGCTCGGCGGCGAGCGACATGATTCGCACCGGCGCGGGGCTCGCCGAGGTCCACGGCGTGGCCTTCCAACGTGAACGGCGCGTCCAGGTGGACCTGACCCTCACGCGCGGATCGCACCACACGACCAAACGCATGCTGGTCAACGGGCAGAGGCCGCGTTCGCGCGCCGAAGTCGCCGACGTGCTCCCGCTTACCGTCTTCACTCCCGAAGGGGTCGACGTCATTCGTCAGGGTCCCGAGAATCGTCGGGACTTTCTTACCAACCTTCTCACCGACGTCAACCCGGCGAGCGGCGAGGTGGTCGAACGGTTCCATCGCGTGTTGAGCCAGCGCAACGCGGTGCTACGCGCACTCGAGGGACGTCCACCTACCGCCGCCCAACGCGACGAGCTCGACGTCTGGTCACACGACTTCGCCGACGTGTCGGGTGAGGTCGTGCTGCTTCGAGAGGACCTGGTCGATCAGCTCGGGCCGCTGGTCGCCGAGGCCTATCACGAGCTCGCCGAAACGGATCAAGTGGTCGCCCTCGCGTACGAGAGGTCGTGGGTGGGACCACTCGAGGAGGCATTGGCGCGCGTGCGCGACGACGACCGCGTTCGCGGCCACACCACCATCGGTCCCCAGCGCGACGACGTGGCGGTCACGCTGGACGAACGCGACGCTCGCCGCCAGGCGTCCCAGGGAGAGCAGCGATCCCTGGCTCTCTCGCTGCGCCTGGCCGGACACCGGCTGGTCCAGAGCCGGCGTGGTGTGGACCCATTGCTGCTGCTCGATGACGTCTTCAGCGAGCTCGACCCGGCGCGGGCCGAGCGACTTTTGCACCTGTTGCCGGTCGGCCAGACGCTGGTCACGACGGCCTCCCCGTTGCCGTCAGGGATGTCGCCGGCGGCGGTCGTGGACCTCACCGCGGGGCGCTCGTGAGGCGCCGCGACGAAGGTCCGGCGCGCCTCGGCGACGTGCTCAATAGCGTCGCGGGACGACTACGCAAGGTCGACCTGCGACTCGTCGACGAGGTGCGACGACTGTGGCCGAGTGTCGTCGATCCGGTGCTCGCCGAGCACTGCCGACCCGAGTTCATCAAGAGCGGCGTGCTCGTTGTGAGCGTGCCGTCCGGCGCCTTCGCCGAGCGTCTGGCGCGCGACAGTGCGTCGATCCTGGCCGGTCTCGCGCCACTCGGCGACGCCGCGCCGAACGCACTTCGCACCGTCGTGCGCGACCCTTCGTAGGGGCGCCGAGAGGTCCATTTCTTGGTCCTCCAGAGGCCGTCACAGCGCACGAATGTGACACCGATTTTGGTAGGATGAACAGGTACAAAAAGCCTGAGTTCGGCTGCGCTCTCGCGCTCCAATCCGGTTACCGAAAGGACAGCTTCGTGGCCGAAAAAGCCAAGAGATCCCCCAGCTACGACGCGAGCGACATCACCGTGCTGGAGGGTCTGGAACCGGTACGCGTTCGGCCCGGAATGTACATCGGTTCGACCGGTCCGGCGGGGCTCCATCACCTGATCACAGAGGTGGTCGACAACGCCGTCGACGAGGCCATGGCCGGCTTCGCCACACGCATTGACGTGACGCTGCTCGCCGACGGGAGCTGCCGAGTGGCCGACGACGGCCGGGGGATTCCCACCGAAGACCATCCTCAGTACCCGGGCCGCTCGGCGGCCGAGATCGTGCTGACGACGTTGCACGCTGGCGGCAAGTTCGGTGGCAACGGCTACAAGGTGTCGGGGGGCCTGCACGGCGTCGGAGTCTCTGTCGTGAACGCCCTCTCGACGGAGCTCGTGCTCGAGATCGACTACCGCGGCGAGCACCACGTTCTGACCTTCAAGGACGGCGGCAACCTGGTGGGTGGGATGCGGGTCACCGGCCCGTCGCCGCGCGGACGCACCGGCACCACGGTGACGTTCACACCGGATCCCACGATCTTCGACGAAGTGGACTTTCGCGCCCAGACCGTTCTCGAGCGACTCCAGATCATGGCCTTCCTGAACAAGAACCTGGAGATACGTTTCGTCGACGAGCGGCCGGGCCGCGAGGCCAAGGAGACCTACAAGTACTCCGGCGGCATCGTGGACTACGTGCGCCACCTCAACAACGCCAAGGAGTCGCTCTTCCGCAAGGTCGGCTCATTCGACCAGGCCGAAGAGGGCCAGGAGGTCGAGGTCGCCTTCCAGTGGAACACCGGCTACTACGAGTCCATCTTCTCCTTCGCCAACGGCATCTCGACGATCGAGGGTGGCATGCACGAAGAGGGGTTCCGCAAAGCCCTCACCAACGTGGTCAACCGCTACGCGCGCAAGCGCAACATGATCAAGGACAAGGACGAGAACCTGCGCGGCGAGGACATCCGCGAGGGGCTCACCGCCATCATCTCGGTGCGCATGGCCGAGCCCCAGTTCGAGGGTCAGACCAAGTCCAAGCTGGGCAACGTCTCGATCCGTTCCTTGGTCGAGCGCGCCACCAACGAGAAGTTGGCCGACTGGCTCGAAGAGAACCCCCGCGAGGGCGGCCAGATCGTCAACAAGGCGGTCCAGGCGTCGCGTGCGCGCGTCGCGGCCAGCCACGCCCGTGACCTCACCCGGCGCAAGAACGCGTTGGACGGCGCGGGCCTGCCCGGCAAGCTGGTCGACTGCTCCTCGCGCGACCCACGAGAGTGTGAGCTCTTCATCGTCGAAGGCAATTCGGCCGGTGGCTCGGCCAAGGACGCGCGCGACCCGCGGACCCAGGCCATCCTGCCCATCCGCGGCAAGATCCTCAACGTCGAAAAGGCGCGCACCGACAAGATCTTGAAGAACACCGAGATCCAGGCGCTCATCGCGGCGATCGGGGCGGGCGTCGAAGACGAGTTCGACGTCTCCAAGGTGCGCTACGACAAGATCATCCTGCTGGCCGACGCCGACGTGGACGGCAGCCACATCCGCACCCTGCTGCTGACCTTCTTCTTCCGTCAGATGACCGAGATGGTCAACAACGGCCACGTCTACGTCGCCCAGCCGCCGCTGTACTCGACGTTGGTCGGCAAGGAGAAGGTCTACCTGCGCGACGACCTGGCCAAGAACCAGTTCCTCCTCGAGCACCCCGATCACAAGAACGACTTCCAGCGCCTCAAGGGACTCGGCGAGATGGACTTCGGTGAGCTGCGCGACACGACGATGGACCCGACCCAACGCGCGCTGCTGCAGATCACCGTGGAGCAGGCCGCCCTGGCCGACGAGGTCTGCTCGATCCTGATGGGCGACGACGTCCCGCAACGCCGCCACTTCATCCAGACCAACGCCAAAGACGTCCGGTTCCTGGACATCTAGGAGAGCCATGCCCCGCCGCATCCCCCCGAGTGAAACCCCGCCTCCCTCCGACCTCGGTTACATCGAGCCCATCGAGATCAACCTGGAGATGGAGCGCTCCTTCCTGGAGTACTCCATGTCGGTCATCGTCAGCCGGGCCCTGCCCGACGTGCGCGACGGCCTCAAGCCCGTGCACCGCCGGATCCTCTACTCGATGTTCGACCAGGGCCTGCGCCCGGACCGGCCCTTCGCCAAGTGCGCCAAGGTCGTGGGCGAGGTCATGGGTACCTATCACCCCCACGGCGACACCGCGATCTACGACGCGCTGGTTCGCATGGTCGTGGACTTCTCTATGCGCCACCCGCTTATCTCGGGCCACGGCAACTTCGGCGGCACCGGGCCCGACGAGGGCGCCGCGGCGATGCGCTACACCGAGTGCCGTCTGGCGCCACTGGCCCTGGAGATGCTCGAGTCGATCGACGAGGAGACCGTCGACTTCGAGCCGAACTACGACAACTCCACCCAGCAGCCGACCGTGCTGCCGTCGCGGTTCCCCAACCTGCTGGTCAACGGGTCCCAAGGCATCGCCGTGGGTATGGCCACCAAGATCCCGCCGCACAATCTGGGCGAGGTGATCGACGCAACGCTGCACCTCATCGCGAACCCGGAGGCCACGCCCGATGACCTGATGGCCTTCGTGAAGGGCCCGGACTTCCCGACCGGGGCCCAGATCCTGGGCCGCCAGGGGGTGCTCGACGCCTACCGCACCGGCCGTGGTTCCATCAAGATGCGCGCGGTCGCCGAGATCGAAGAGTTGCGCGGCGCGGTGCGCATCGTGGTCACCGAGTTCCCCTACGAGGTCTCGGTCGAGTCGGTCGAGCAGAAGATCTTCGACCTGGTCAAGAACGGCGAGCTGGACGGCATCGCCGACGTCCAGAACGACTCGGCGGGCCGCCAGGCGCGTCTCGTCGTGAAGCTCAAGCGCGACGCCAACGCCAACGTCGTGCTGAACAAGCTCTACAAGGGCACCGCGCTCCAGACGACCTTCGCGGTGAACATGCTGGCGCTGGTCGACGGCGTGCCGCGCACGCTCAACCTGGCCCAGGCGCTCACGCACTACGTCGCCCACCAGGTCACCGTGGTGACGCGGCGCACCCAGTTCCGACTTCGCAAGGCTGAGACGCGCGCCCACATCGTCGAGGGACTCCTCAAGGCGATCGACATGCTCGACGCGGTCATCGCCGCCATTCGCGCGTCCGACGACCGCGCCGCCGCACGCGCCGCGCTCATGGCCGCACCGTTCGCGTTCACGGAGGAGCAGGCCAACCACATCTTGGACATGACCCTCGGACGACTCACGCGCCTGGGGCGTCGCGAGCTCGACGAGGAGATGGCCAAGCTGCGCGAGACGATCGCCGAGCTCACCGCGATCCTCGCCGACGACACGCGGCTGCGCCAGGTCATCTCCGACGAGCTCACGGAGGTGCGCGACTCCTACGCCGACGCGCGCGTGACCCAGATCGTCAACGACCCGGGTGAGCTGGGCGTCGAGGACCTGGTCGAGGATGAGGACATCGTGGTCACGATGACCCAGGCCGGTTACGTGAAGTCGGTCGCCGCCGACTCGTTCCGCGTCCAGGGCCGCGGCGGGCGAGGGGTCCAGGGGGCCAAACTGCGCGACGAGGACTTCGTCGATCAGATCGTGCACACCACGACGCTGTCGTACCTGCTGCTCTTTTCGAACATGGGCCGGGTCTTTCGACTGCGCGGCCACGAGATCCCGATGAAGGAGCGCACCGCCAAGGGCACGGCGATCGTCAACCTGTTGAACCTGCTGCCCAGCGAGTCGATCCAGGCGATCGTGACGACGCGCGACTTTCCCAAGGACGAGTTCCTGGTGTTCGCCACCGCCGAGGGCCAGGTGAAGAAGACCGCCTTCAGCGAGTACGACAAGTCGCGGCGCGAGGGCTGGATCGCCATCAAGCTGCGCCCGGGCGACGAGGTCGTGCGCGTGGTCGCCACGAGCGGGCACGACGACCTCATGGTCGTCACCTACCGCGGCATGGCCATCCGCTTCTCCGAAGAGGAGGTCCGCGAGATGGGCCGTGACGCCAGCGGCGTGCGGGGCATCAAGCTACGCGGCGACGACCGCGCCATTGCCCTCGACGTGGTGCGCGAGGACGCCGACCTCACGCTGGTGACCGACACCGGGTTCGGCAAGCGCGTCAAGGTCGAGCGGTTCAACCGCCAGGGTCGCGGCGGCCAGGGCGTGCGCGCGATCAAGCTCACCGCGGCGCGCGGCTTCGTGGTGGCCGCCTTCATGGCCGGTCTCGGCGATCAGTTGCTGCTGGCCTCCAGCGGCGGGGTGCTCATCCGCACGTCGGTGCGCGAGGTCTCCTCTCAGGGTCGCGACGCGACGGGTGTGCGTCTCATGAGCCTCGACGAGGGCCACAGCGTCGCGACCGCCGCGGTCGTGCCCGAGAACGACGTCGACTAACCCCTCAGCCTTTTGCCGCTGCGCGCCCGCCTAGACTGAACCGGCTCGCGACGGCCGCGGTCGCCTCCGGTGACCCGCCAAGACCCGTCGCACGGGGTCCTCATGCTGATCGTTCGGGAACTGGGTATCGAGATCGGGGCGCGCCGTCTGCTGTCGCCCGTCTCGTTCACCGTGGGCGACGCGGAGAAGGTCGGCCTGGTCGGGCGCAACGGGACCGGCAAATCGACCCTGCTGGCCGTCCTGCTGGGCGAGCACCCCGAGCACCTGCGCGTCACCGGCACCGTGGCGCATCAGGGCACGCTGAGCCACCTGCCCCAGGAGCCCATCGCCGGGGGTCTGGGTGTCGAGCCAATCGGGCTCAGTCACGTCCTGTCGGCTCGGGGCCTGGACCGCATCGACGCCGACATGCAGCACGCGCGCCACGCCTTGGCGGCCGACCCCACCGAAGAGACCATCAGCCGCTTCACCGAGCTCGAATCGGTCTTTCGCGACCGCGGCGGCTACGAGGCCGAGTCCGAGGTGGCACGCCTGGCCGCGGGGCTGGGCCTGGCCGAGGGCCTGCTGCTCGAGGACCTCGACTCGCTCTCGGGCGGCCAGCGTCGGCGCGTGGACCTCATGCGCGTGCTCTACGAGCGGCCCGACGTCATGGTGCTCGACGAGCCGACCAACCACCTGGACCGCGCGGCCAAGCGCTGGCTCTTCGACGAGCTCGAGCGATTCGCCGGCGCGGTGATCGTGATCAGCCACGACCTGCCGCTGCTCGACCGCTCAATCGATCGCGTGCTGTCGCTGCGCGACGGCCAGCTGCGTGAGTACAAGGGCAACTACACCAAGTACCTCCAACTCGAGGCCGCCCGACGCGAGAGCGAGGAGAAGCTGGCCGCCACCCAGGACGCCAAGATCACCCAGCTCAAGACCTTGGCCGACTCCATGCGCGGCCAGACCGAGAAGCGCGCGCGCCTGGCCAAGGTGCTCGACCGCAAGGTCGAACGGCTGAAGGACGAGCGTGTGGAGGTCACCAAGCGCGAGCGCAAGGTGACCTTCAACCTGCCCACCCCGCCGCGCAGCGGCGACGTGCCGATGACCGTCGACCAGGTGCGCGTCACCTACGGATCGCTCGAGGTCCTGCGCGACACCACGTTCATCACGCGCCGCGGCGACCGCATCGTGATCGTCGGGCGCAACGGCGCGGGCAAGTCCTCGCTGCTGCGCTGCCTCGCGGGGACCCAGAACCCCCAGGCGGGGACGGTCCGCTTCGGTGCCAACGTGACCGTTGGCTACTTCGCCCAGGAGCACGAGCAGCTGGACTTCGACCGAACGGTCTTTGAGAACCTGGCCAACACCACGGTGCCCACCGACGCGCAGCGCCGCTCGCTGCTCGGCGCCTTCGGTCTCAAGGGCTCGGCCGCCCACCAGCTACCCGGCACCCTGTCGGGCGGGGAGCGCGCGAAGCTGGCGCTGGCAATACTCGCGGCCAGCGACGCCAACCTGCTGCTGCTCGACGAGCCCACCAACAACCTCGACCCGGCCAGCGTCGAGGCCCTCGGCATCATGATGCGCAAGTGGAAGGGCACGATCGTGGCGGTGAGTCACGAGCGGGGTTTCGTCGAGCACCTCCAGCCGACGCACGCCGTCTTGCTGCCCGAGGAGTACTTCGACCTGTGGCGTGACGACTACATGGACCTGATCGAACGGCGCTAGGGCGATCGGGCCGCTTCTGGCGGCCCTCGGTACACTCGCTTTGGAGGGCTCCGCGTTGGTCGCGGCGACCCGGATAGGAGGTCGCGGTGACAACCACGATCACGATCGCCATCGTGGCGGGAATCATCGTGCTGCTGGCCATCGTGACGGTGGCCAAGGCGGTGCGCATCGTCCAGCAGGGCTTCGTCGGGGTCGTGACCCGATTCGGAGAGTTTCGCAACATCCGTGAGGCCGGCCTGGCCTTCATCATCCCCTTCATCGAGGACATGCGCCTCGTTGACGTGCGCGAGACGCCGCGCACCGGTGACCGCCAGCAGGTCATCACGCTGGACAACGTGGCGGTCATCGTGAACGCGACGATCTTCAGCCAGGTGGTGGACGTGCGACTCGCGCTCTTCACCAACTCGGACTACCTCGTCAGCGTCGACAACCTCGCGCGCACGTCGCTGCGTGCGGTATTCGGGTCGATCTCACTCGACGACGCCTTCTCCCAGCGCGAGCGCATCGGCACCCTGCTCCAGACCCAGATGGAAGAGGCCACCGACAAGTGGGGCGTTCGCATCAACCGCGTCGAGGTCCTCGAGATCACCCCGCCCGATCAGATCCTCCAGGCCATGGCGCTGCAGAAGCAGGCCGACCAGGAGAAGCGCGCTCGGATCCTCGAGTCCGAGGGCCAGCAGCAGTCCGCCGTGAACGTCGCTGACGGCCAGCGCCAGGCGGCGATCAAGGAGGCCGAGGGTGTCCAGCAGTCGCTGATCCTGCGCGCCCAGGGCCAGCGACAGGCCCAGATCTTCGAGGCCGAGGGTCGCGCCCAGGCGGTCGCCCTGATCTACGCGGCGATCAAGGCCCAGGCCCCGGACCCGACGCTGGTGGCCATTTTGCAGCTCGACACGCTGTCCAAGTTCGCCGAGAGTCCCAACGCCAAGCTGGTGGTGCCGGTCGAGACCGCCGGGCTGCTGGGCGCGGTCCAGGCGATCAAGAGCGTGATGGGCGACGCGCCGAGCGCGCCACCGACGGGCGGTTAGCCCCGCTCGACCCAGAGGGTCGTGCCGCTGGCCTTGCGCACGACGATCTTCTCGCCACGGGCGATGCCGCCCAGCGTGTCGGTGACCGCGCGCCAGGACTCGCCGCGCACGAGCACCCGACCGGGGTGCACGTCGTCGCCCACCTCGACCTCGACGACGCCGGTCTGATTGGTCAGGGCGGTGTGGCCCGGTTGGGAGAGGTCGGGCTTTTCGCCGCTACGGAATCTCTTGAGCGCGATCGGTCGCAGCGCGGTGAGCATCACGGCGGACAGCACGAGCCAGAGAATCGCCTGGGCGGCGAAGAGGACCCCGAAGAGCGCGAGGAAGAACGGGATGATCGCCGCGGCTCCGATGAAGACCGCGATGAAGGCGTTGGAGTGTATCTCGGCCAGAATGCACACCAGGATGATGACCAGCCAAAACAGGAGTGCCAGTGCCACATTCGGAAGTATACGGGTGGCCCTTCGCGGCGCTCGGTCGCGACACCTGTGATCGTGGCCTCGCGCCCGTAGCCTGAGCAGTCGTGCACGCAGTCGCGCGATCGATCAGAACGAGCCCGGCCGGCGTCCTCGCGACGCTCGGCGTACTGAGTGGGCTCGGCGCAGCGCTGGCCAACGCCCACACTGCGCGCGCCGCACTCGATCAGGTGTGGTCACCCTTCGTGCTGGTGACCGGGCTGCTGCTCGTGGGCCTCGTCGCCGACGCCGACGGTCTCTTCGCGCACCTCGGTCAGCGCCTCGCGCGGGTGACGACGAGCGGAGTGTTGTTCTTCGCGGCGGTGACGGTGATCACGGGCGTGGTCACCGCGCTACTCAACCTCGATACCGCGGTGTGCTTCTTGACCCCGGTGCTGATCTACGCCGCGCGTCAGCGCGGCGCGGGAGAGGCCCCCGTGCTCTACGGCGTGCTGATGATGGCCAACGCCGGCTCACTCTTCCTGCCGGGCTCGAACCTGACCAACCTCATCGTCCTGGGCCCCCTGCACCTCACCGGTGCTGATTTCCTGTCGCGGATGTGGCTGCCCGCCGTCGGCGCTCTCGCCGTGACGGCAGTGGTGGTCGCGCTGGTCGAGCGGCGCGATGTGGTGACGGTGTCGCTGACGCCAGCGCCGGTCAGTCACCCGGTCCGGCCGCTCGGCGCGGTGGCCGTGGTGGCGTGCACGGGGGCGGTCCTCGTCCTGCGCACACCGGCCCTCGCCGTGCTGGGCATCGGTGTCGCGGCGACGGGGGTGCGCCTCGTCACCGGTGACCTCACCGCGCGTGTCGTTCGAGCCACGCTGGGGCTGGCGACGCTGATCGGGTTATTCGGGCTGGCCGTGGCTTTCGGCACGTTGGGTCGCGCCCTAGGCACCTCGTCGCGGCTCTTTCACCTGGGCTCGATCCCCGCGGCCGGCGCGGCGGTGCTGGGTTCGGTGCTGATCAACAATCTGCCGGCGGCCGCGCTCCTCGCGGCGCACCACGTCAGCCACCCGTACGCCTTGCTGGTGGGCCTCAACCTGGGACCGAACCTGGCGGTCACCGGGTCGCTGGCCTGGCTGATCTGGCTGCGCGCGGCGCGCGGCGCGGGGACCCATCCGTCGCTGACGCGGGCGAGCCGGGTGGGCGTGCTGGCGGTTCCGGCGTCGGTGGCGGTGGCCCTCGGGGCCCTGGCGCTCACCGGCCACGTCTGATCAGGAGAGGCGACGATCCGCGGCCCAGTGGGTCAACTGGTGGCGGTTGGACAGCTGGAGCTTTCGCAGCACTGACGACACGTGACTCTCGACGGTCTTGACCGAGATGGCCAGCTCGGTGGCGATGTCCTTGTACGCGTAGCCGCGCGCAATCAGTCGCAGCACCTGGCGCTCGCGTGGGGTGAGTTGATCCAGCTCGGGGTCACTCGAGAGCGCCGCCAGGGCGGGGTCGGTCTCGGCGAAGGCGTCGAGCACGAAGCCGGCCAGGCGCGGAGAGAAGACGGCGTCGCCGGCCGCGACTCGATAGACCGCGTCGATGAGGTCGGCGCCGGAGATGTTCTTGGTGACGTAGCCGCGCGCGCCGGCGCGCACGATGGCGATCACGTCTTCGGCGGCGTCCGAGACCGACAGCGCCAGGAAGTTGACCGACGGGTCGACGTGGTGCACGCGCCGCAACACCTCCAGACCGCCGCCGTCGGGCATGTGCACGTCCAGCAGCACCACGTCGGGGGAGCGCTCCAGGATCATCTGCGCGCCGGCGTCGACCTCGTCGGCCTCGCCGACCAGGTCGACCTGGCCGGCGAGCTCGGAACGGATGCCCGAGCGGATGAGTTCGTGGTCGTCGAGCAGGAAGACGCGTGGCTGGCCCACGGCTACTTCGCCGAACGGGCCATGACCAGCGCGACCTCGGTGCCCGAGTCAGTGCCGGTGCGGATGGTGACCGAGCCGCCGTGCTGGGCGACCCGGTCGCGAATCGACACCTTGATGCCTTGGCGGTCCGGGGCCACTGCGTCGGGGTCGAAGCCGCGCCCGGTGTCGCGCACGAAGACCGACAGTGACGACGGCTCGACCTCGGCGTAGACCGACACGTTCGCGGCGCCCGACCACTTGGCGGCATTGACGCAGGCCTCGCGGGTCGCGCCGACCAGCGCCAGGACATCGTCGTTGACGGGGCAGTCGCCCACGGTGACGAGCTCGACGGGGGTGTTGTAGTCGCGTTCGACGTCCGCCTGAATCGTCGCGAGCATGGAGGCGAGTGTTTCGCTCGCGCGGTGCGAGGCGTTGAGGGCATCCGGGTCGAACAGCCACCCGCGTAGCTCGCGTTCCTGGGACCGGGCGAGGCGCACGACGTCGGCCTCACTGCCGGCGTTGCGCTCGATGAGCGTCAGGGTCTGCAGAACCGAGTCGTGCACGTGGGCGATGAGCGCGGTGCGCTCCTCCATCCGCACGCGGGCGCGACGCTCCTTGGTCAGGTCGCGCACGTTCTCGAGCCACCACGGCGCGAGCAGGATGAGGAGACCGCCGGAGAGCACCGCCGCGCCGACGAGCGCTGGCACCACGGCTCCCCACACGCCGCTGACGCGGGACAGAATGATGAGGGCGACGACGACGAGCACAATCCCCGGAATCACCCGCAGCACCAGCGCCCGGGCCCCGCGCGCCTTGGCGCCACCCACGACGGGCGAGGCGTCCAGGATGGCTTCGATATGGGCGCGTTCGTCGCTCGAGGCGCCGCGCCAGACGAACATCAGACCGATGCCACTTACGACGACGGACCACACGAATCCACCCGTGCCCTGCCAAGCCAGTGACCGCGTGGCCAGCAGGATGGCCAACACAATGATCGCTGACCACACGGTGACGAGCATCGCGCGACGCTTCTGGGAGAGCCGGTCGGCGATCGACGCCGTTTCACCGGCGCGCGTGAGGAAGAGCCATACCGCGACGTAGAGCAGGGGACCGGCGCCGTAGAACAAGGTGCCCAGGACGAAAAGCAAACGCACGGTGCGCTCGCGCACGCCCAGGCGCACGGCCATACCGGCGCACACTCCCCCCAGGATGGCGCCGCGGGTGGCGCGATGCAGCGGGGGCTGGGCCACCCCCAGGATCAGCGAAAGCTCCTTGGGTCCGGTGGCGTGACCCCCCGTGGGCGGGTAGCCATCCAGTCGGTCCGGATCGATCACTGCGAACTCCTGAGGTCGGGGGGTGCCTCACAAGTCTGGCACCAGGTGAGTGAGTTGTCACTGGGGGAGAACCCTGACGAGGCCGACGCGTCTCAGGGTTCTTCCCGATGGTTCCTTCGTCGCTCACCTCGTACCGTGGGCCTCATGGATGACAGCACGCCCTCGTTAGACGCCCCCGCAACACCAATGGATTCACCGGAACCTTCGGCCACGCCCGAACCCGGCGCGGCCCCGGCGCCGGGCTCGAATCACGTCCACCGCAGCGCCAAGCACCGAATCCTCGGCGGTGTCGCGGGGGGCCTCGGTGAGCGGTTCGGTCTCGATCCCAATCTGGTGCGCATCGGCTTCGTCTTGCTCACGATCGCGTGGGGATTCGGGATCCTGCTCTACCTCGCGATGTGGGCGCTGATCCCGCGCGACCCCACCCAGCCCTGGACCCGCGACCGCGACGACGTTCCCGAAGAGAAGTCGTCACGTTGGGTCAACGCGGGCCTGTTGGCGGCGCTCGCAGTGGTCGCGGTCATTGCGCTCACCACCTTCACCAATCACCCCTTCGGCCACGGGCCGGCCGTGGGCCGTGATCTGTTCTTCCTGTGGATCATCTTCCTGGCGGTGATGGCCGTCATCGCGCTTCGCTCGCCGTCGCGCGGCCGCTCGCTGCGCCGGGCGTTCTCCGTCTTCGTGCTCGCGGGGCTCTCGATGGTCATCTTGGTCTCCGGGGGAATTCTCGCCTTCCTGGCCAGCACCGGGGTGCCCATGACCGGTGGCAACGGCGCGCGAATCTGGTACCCCACGACGCTCTCGGACGTGCACCACACCTACCGCACCGAGTTCGGGGCGATGACGGTCGACCTGCGCGGGGTGAAGTTCCCGGCGTCCGGCTACCGGGTGACCGCCAGCGTGGCTATCGGCAACCTGACCGTTGAAGTCCCGCCCAACGCAGTGATTGACCTGCACACTCACATTGGAGCCGGCAACCTCTGGACGGGGCGCTTCATGGCGAACGGGTTCGAGACGGCCGGCTTCAACCCCAACCCGCTCTCACTCACCGGCGCGGCTCTGGCGCGCGCCCCGCACCTGACGCTCAACGCCGAAGTCGGCATCGGGCACATCAACCTCTGGCGCGGCTACGGACCAATTCAGTGACCCACTAGTCCAGGAGCGAGCGCTCCTCCTCATCGCTTAACCACTGCTCGGGCCAGGCCCGATCGCCCCACCACTCGACGACGTCGTCGACGCTGTCCTCCAGTGCTCGCAGGAAGAGTCCGTGCTGAACCGCCTTGGCGCTGTCGAGCGCGAGCAGCGTCTCGGATGTCCCACCGGACCAGAGCGGCATCTTCGTGGCCAGACCTGCCGCCAGGATCTTGTCGGCCTCGACGACCTGGACCGTCGTGTCGGGGGGGCCGACACGACGAACGACGCGCTCGACGACGTCGACGAAGTCGGCCGCGGGGTTCGGTCCCGCGACGTGAAAGGCCCCGACGGTGGCGGCGCCGGTGAGACCGACGACGAAGTTGGCCAGGTCGCGCGCGTCGACGTACTGCAGATTGGTCGCACGCGGGCCCGGTGCGGCGACGACTCCACCTCGGCGTGCGCGCTGGACCCAGTAGGGAAAGCGCATCGTCGCGTCGTGCGAGCCGATCACGTAGGTCGGGCGCACCACGGCCACGGCGGCACCGAAGTACTTCGCGGCCGCTCGCTCGCTCGCCGCCTTGAGGGGACCATACGTCTCGCCGGTAATGGGACCGTCAAGGTCGAGCCCGTCCTCGCCGTGGAGCTCGGCGCTCTCCTCGGTGGCGCCGGGGCCCGCCGGGTCACGGTACGCGGAAATGGAGGAGATCTGCAGGTGGTAGCCGCCGCGATCACCCAGGGCCCCGGCCAGGCGGGCCACGTCGCTGGGTCGGTAGGCCGTGGTGTCGATGGTCGCGTCAAAGGAGCGGTCGCTGAGTGCGGACAGGTCGGTGCCGCGGTCGCCGATCAGGTGCTCGACGCTCTCCGGCAGGTCGCTGGGAGTGACGCCGCGGTTGATGACGGTCACGTCGTACCCCTGTCGCGACGCGGACAAGGCAATGGCTCGGCCGACGAACGACGTGCCGCCCACTATCAGTATCTTCACGATGGTTCCTCGCTGACGAAAGTCTCCTCACCCTAAAGTCGCGCGTCGCGGGCTCGTGTCGCGACCCATATTCCCTCGTCAACGCCATGTTTCTATCCCGTCTCGGGAGGGCCACGACCCGCCCTTGACAGGGTGGGTCCCCAAAGAGATACTCGGCTCGTGACCGCGACCAACGTCGACGCGTATCTGTTGGGCCTCGACGAGACCCAGCGGCGAACGCTGTGCGCGTTGCGCGAGATGTTGCATGAGCTACTTCCCGACGCGCAGGAGTGCATCTCCTACGGCATTCCCGGCTACCGGGTCGACGGACACGTCGTCGCGGGTTTCGCGGCGTTTCGCAACCACTTGAGTTACTTCCCACACAGCGGATCGGTCATCCCGCAGATGACGCGCGAACTACGCGGCTACAAGACGACCAAGGGGACCTTGCGTTTCGAGAACGACGCACCTCTGCCGCGTCCGATCGTCGAACGCCTTGTCGCGCTGCGCCTTCGTCAGCTCTACTCGTCGCGCGTCTAACGCCACCGCCATCGCGGCGCCGAGCCCCCGCGTGGCGCGAGGTGTGGTGACAGACCCTAGGTAACCTTTGGCCATGTCCGGCCTCGGCCTGTTCCTGAGCGGGGACCTTGACGCCCTGGTCGAGCGCTACGTCGCCGACCAGACCGAGACGCCGAACCCGCTGGTTCGCCACACGGTGGTCGTACCGAACTCCGCGGTCGGCCAGTGGTTCGAACAGGCGGTCGCGCGGCGCACCGGTCGCGACGGCGGTGCCGACGGCGTCGTGGCCAACGTCGACACCATCTTCCCTCGGGGGTTGATCGGGCGGGTCCTGTACGGCGAACCGCACGTCCTGGACCGCTGGTCCGTCGCCGCGCTCGCCGTCGGGCTCATGGACGATGACCGCGAGTCACCGATTTCGATGTCCGACGCGCTCGCGCGCGGCGCGGTCCTCGAGCGCGTGATTACTCATCGCGCCGACGAGCTCGATGAACTCCTGGCGGGACCCTCCCTCGGTCGAGAACGGCGTCTGCTCGAGCGGCGTAAGGACGCCGGAGAGCTGTGGCCGGCGGCCCAACTCGCGCATTTCGGCATCACCCGACCTGACCTCGTCGGTCCGGAGGTCGCGTTCATCGGTTCGGTGACGTCATTTCCCAGTGGCCTCTTGTGCGACGTCGCGCGCGCACTTTCCGAGCAGCTCCAGGTCGACCTCTACTTGGCGGTGGCGTCGCGCGAGCTGACGGAGCCCATGGCGCCGTTGGAGCCCGAAGACCTCTCGCTGATGCAACGTTGGGGCGGGACCACTCGCGCTCATTTGGAGCAGTGGCGCACCCGCGCCGCGCCGGGCACCGAAACGTGGATCGACGCACCAGCGGTGCGGGGTCGTGATGCGGCACTGCGCGTGCTGGCGGGCCCGAGTGACGGCGTCGCCAGATCGCGCGCCCCGTTCTTGGAGGTCCATCGCGCGGTGGGCGTGGCTCGCCAGGTGGAAGTTGCGCGCGACGCGTTGTTGAGGGCTCTATCCGAGACCGGCCTCGCTCCGCACCAGGTGCGTATCGTCACCCCGGACGCGACGAGGGTTGCGCCGATCCTGTCCCAGTTCTTTCAACGCGACGACGACTTCGACTCGACGGCCCCGCGACTCCAGTTCGAGGTGGCCGATCCTCAGGTGGTGCGCGCGTCCCCGCGCCTTGACGCCTTTCGCGAGCTCCTGGGAACCGTGGGCGGTGACCTCACCGTGTACGACGTCACTGTCCTGTTGGGTCAGCCGTCCTTGTGCGCCGGACTGGGACTGAGTCGGCGCGACGCGCAGCGGTTGCTCGACCTCGCCCGCGAGGGCCGGGTCTCGCTGGGCCTCGACGGGGCATCGCGCGCCCAACTCGAGCTCTTTGAACCCGACGACGACACCGGCACCTGGTCGCGTCTGGTGGACCGTGTCGTATTGGCCAGCGTCTTCGACGTCGAGCGCAACGACGAGGCGAGCGACATCTCCACGCTCGGAGTCGCCGACGACCTGGGCGCCGTGTCACGGTTCCACGCACTGGTGGAGTGGCTGCGCGCCAGCGCGCGTGATGTGTCCCAGCCACTCGAACTCGGAGCGTGGTCAGACGTCTTCATCCGCTGGAGTGTCCTTCTGGCGCGCGACGAACGAGCGCGCGACTTCGGACTCGACCAGCTTCTGGCCAGTCTCGAGTCATTGGCGACCACGTCGCACACGCCGATGACGTTCGCCACTGCGCGCGACTTGGTGGAGGCGTTGGCGCGTCCCGGGGGATCCACCCTCGTCGGACGCGGCGGCGCGACCTTCCTGGACTTCACCGGGTCCTCGGGAATTCCCTTCGAGATCACCTGCGTGATCGGCCTCGACGACGAAGCGCTCCCGGAATCGAGTCGTCGCACGTCGGGAATGGGTGAAGATCGAGTGACGGACCCGGAGCCGCGTCGGGAGTTCCGCGCCGCGCTACTGAACCTGCTGGCCAGCACGCACGAGCGCATCCTCGTCGTGACGAATGACCGCAACGTCGTCGATGGTGCGCCACTTCCCACGACGCTCCCGCTGACAGAACTCTTGGACGTCCTGGCACCGGCGGGTCTGGTGAGCGACCAACGCCATCCGCGACACGGACACTCTCTGGGCCGGACCAACCCCGACGTGGTGGCGACAACATCGCTCGATCCGGTGCACGCGTTGGTGGCCGCGACTCTCGGTGCCCGTGACCCGGCCCGGCCCGAGGCCGATGTGGCTCTGGCCCAGCTGCGCGGCGACGACCGCGAACCGGACTCGACGGTCGCCGCGCGTCGCCTCGCGGACTACTTCGTGCGACCGCAACGCGTCTTCCTGCGCGACGTCCTGGGGGCGGCGGCCGTGCACGCGGGTCCGGGCGAGGAGATCCCCGACGTCCCGTACTTGGACCTCGGCGGGACGCTCGCCGAGTGGTCGGTCAAGGAGAGACTCCTGCGCGACGCGGTCGAGAACGCCGTGGCGCCCGTGGTGCCATCGGGTCCCGATTCGCCACTCGCCGGGGTCGTGACCGGTCTTCGCGCCGCCGTCGCCGCGGAGGTCAACGTGTCCGAGATCGAGCACTTCGCTGAGCACGTTCGCGACTCGCTCGCGACGATTGAGGCGACGAGGGACCCACTCGGTGAGCGACCTTCGGTCATTCAGGGTCAACGCCACAGCATCACTCGCGAGCCGGTGGAGCTCTACCGGAGCGCGGTGGGCCCGCTGTTGGTGCGCTACACGTCGTCGACGCGGTTCTCCTCGCGCGTCGTGGCGCTCGTGATTGACCTGGCCGTCGTCACCGTCGAGACCGGAGCCGCCGTGACCGGCGTGCTGCTACGAGGACGCAACCGCAGCGAGGCGGAACGCTTGGGGGACGCCCGACCGTTCCTCACCGCGTCGTGGACGACCGATGACGCCGTCGGCGCCGCGCAGCGACTCCTCGGCGGACTGCTGCGCATCTACGGGCGCCGCTTCGACGGCGTACCGCTGCACTTCGGCGCTACCTCGATTGCGTTCGGCGCGCGCCACCTGGACGTGGGCTTGGGTCAGGTGGTGGACACGCCCGAGAAGGAGTGGCTCAACCCCGGCTTCGGAGCGGGTCCGGCCCGGGGCGAGTCGCTCGAACCGGAGAATCGGCTTCTGATCCCGCTCGAGTACGCCGAGCTGATGGAGGTCTTTGACGGGGCCGTTGCGGCCGCGTCGATCGATCTCGTCCAGGTGCTGGGCGTCGTGTCCGTTCAGGTGCATCCGGGCACCACGCCCTGGACGACGGTGGTCGCCTCGATGGGCGAACGCGAATGAGCTCCTTTGACGTCTTGGCGAGCCCACTGCGTGACGGCGAAACGGATCTGGTTCCGTCGCCGCTCCTCATCGAAGCCAGCGCGGGCAGCGGAAAGACGTGGACCCTCGCGCACCTCAGCGTGCGCTTCATGGTCGAGGACCAGGTGGCGCCCGAGGAGATCCTGCTCGTGACCTTCACCCGCGACGCCGCGCGTGAGCTGCGCGGTCGCGTTCGCGAGCGCCTCGACGAGGTCATTGCGTTCCTGGAGGGCCGGGCCAGCGACGATGACGACGCCGACTGGCGCGTCGCGTGGGCGCTGCGGTGGGCCGCGGGTGCGACGCGCGATCGCGATCTGCGACGGGCGCGACTCTGCCGCGCGACGTTGGACGGCCTGCAGGCGCGCACCATCCACTCTTTCGCCGCGGCCAACACCGAGGGACCGACGACGGGTGTTGGCGACGACGGGCGGCTGTGGCGCCAAGCCCTCGCTGAGTGCTGGGCCCGGTGGTCGTTGCGTCGACCGGGCGACGTGACGCTCATCACCACCCACGGCCATCGCGACACGCTGGACGCGGTGGCCCACGCGCTCTACGAAGCCGGCGTTCGCACCGGTGGGGGTGGGACCGCAGTCGACATCCTGCCCCGGCTTGACAAGGGCACCGAGGTCGACCCGGTGATGCACGCGGCGCGTTGCCAACGCGAACTCGCGCTGGACGTGGTGCAGCGATTCTGCGCCCTCATGCGTCAGCGCCGACGCACGTCCTTCGCCGACCTCCTCGTGAGCCTGGCGGACCGCCTCGACCGGGCCGACGCCGCGCGGTTCGTGGCCGAACTGCGTGCGACGTTCAAGGTGGTGATGATCGATGAGTTCCAGGACACCGATCCGCTGCAGTGGCTGGTCTTTCGTGACGTCTTTCTCGCCGCCGAACAGTGCCGCCTGGTCCTCGTCGGAGATCCCAAGCAGGCGATCTACCGCTTCCGCTCGGCCACCGTGGAGACGTTCCTCGAGGTGCGAGAGGACTGTCGGGCGCGCGACGTGCCCATGGCGACGCTCACGCACAACTACCGATCGACGCCGTCGCTCGTGGCCGCGGTGAACGAGATCTTCGCCGGTACCGACTTCCACTACGACCTGGACGCGGTGCGCGGTGAGCCACTCATCGCCTACGAGGACGCGCGTTCGCGGAAACCCGAGCGAGCACATGCGGTGACCGCGTTTGGTGAGCGTGACGCTTCGATGCACCTGCGAGTCGCGCCCTATCGCCGCGGAGCGTCCGACCCCACCTTCACCGAGCTCGCGGCGTACATCGAGCGCGCCCGCGCGACCGGGGTGGCCTTGAGTGAGATCGCGGTGCTGTGCACGAGCAACGAGGGCTGTCGTCGGGTCCATCGGTTCCTGGCGCGCCAGCGGATCCCCTCGACGACGACGAGCGACGTGTCGATCTTCGACTGCGCCGCCGCGCGCCAACTGCGTCATCTTCTGGCCGCGCTGACGTCGCCGGAGGACGCGACCCTCACCGAAGCACTGCGCGCGACGTGGTTTCGCGGCCCCCGAGCCGAGGACCCAACTGACCACGGCGTCGGACGGCTGGTCACGCGACTTGCGGGGGCCTTTTCGACGCAGGGCGTGGCGGCGCTGGCCCGCTACGTGCGCAGCGCCGAGGTGCAGACGGTCGTGGCGGGGCTGCGCGACGGCGAGCGCCATCTGACCGACCTCGCGCACCTGAGTGAGCTGATGACGCGCGAGTGTCACGAGATCACGATGCCCGCGCTGGTGCTGGGCTGGCTCGACGCCGCCACCAGCGCCCTGGACGCCGACGAGAACACCGTCACGCGCCGCCTCGAGACCGAGAGCGACGCGGTTCGCGTGCTGACCGTCCACAAGGCCAAGGGACTCGAGTTCGACGTGGTGCTGCTGCCCGACCTGGTCCAGCGGTTCCACTCCGTTTCGGTGTCGGGTCATCGGGCCCTGCGCCGGTGGGTGAGCGACGGACGCACCGTGGTCGACGCCGGATCGGGCATTGCCTGGGGGACACCCGACGAGGCCCTCGAGCGTGCCCGACGCACCGAAGCCGCCGACGCCGGCGAACAGCGCCGTCTCCTCTACGTGGCCCTGACTCGCGCGCGCGTCGCCAGCGTGGCGTGGATGCGACTGGGCTACGCGACGCCGCTGTCGGGCGAGTTCGCGCGACTGCTGCTCGATCGCGGGGTGTCCGCGGGAGGGTCCAGTGTCGTGCGCAATCGGTCCCTGGCCGAGACGCTCGAGATGTTCGTGGGCTCCGGCTGGACCGCCCAGAGCGACGCGGTGCTGCGCGAGGCCAAGAAGGACCCGGTTTCGGCGGTGCGCGGCCACTTCGCGACCAGCCCTCACGTCGAAGTCATGGCGATCGGCGACGCGGTGCCCGAGTGGGTGGCGGAGGCCGACGAGCTCGCGCGCCCTGACGCCATCGAAGTCCCCGTGGTCGAGCGCGCCCCCCAGTTCGCGGTGCAGCGACGCCGGTGGTCCTACAGCGACGTCGCGCGCGACCTCAAGGAGAGCGGCGCGGGCGTCGACGCCGAGTTCGACGAGGCGGCCGGCGCCGACGAGGCCGACGTCACCGAGGACGAACTCGCGCTGAGCGACGACGCGGTGCGCCTCGACGTCGCTGGCGTCTTCGGATCGCTGTCGGGCACCCGCCTCGGCGTCGTCGTCCACCGGATTCTCGAACGTTTCGTCCAAACGCGAGCCCCCATCGAGCAGCTCCTGGACGAGGCGCTGGCCGAGAACGGCCTGTCTGTGCGCGAGGTCGAGACAGCCCGTTCGACGATGCTGCGCTCGCTCGACCAGGTCGTGGACCGCCCGCTCAACGCGACGCTGCAGGGACACTCTCTACGCTCGGTGGACGTGTCGGACGTCGCGACCGAGATGCGATTCCTGCTGGCGTTGGGTGAGACCGCCTCGCCGACGCGACTGTCGAACGCGCTAGGTGCGGTCCTCGGGCACGACGTGTCGGGACCCGATGGACGCGGCCTCTTCGCGACGTACCTGGACTCGCCGATCACTTTCGAGGACCGCCTGACCGAGGGGTACTTGGTGGGCAGTCTCGACCTCACCGTGCGCGGGCGGGATGGTCGCTACCGGATCGTGGACTACAAGACCGACCAGCTCGCCGGAGCGACACGACCGTACGCGCCCGAGAACATGCTCGCGCACATGACCGAGCACCACTACGCGCTCCAGGCGCTCTTCTACGCGGTCGCGTTGCACCGATTCCTGCGTTCACGCCTCGTTGACTATGACCCGCGGCGCCACCTGGCGGGGGTGGACTACTACTTCGTGCGCGTGGTGGGCGACGCCACCGCCGAGGCCGACGACGGACTCTTCAGCTGGCCCATCTCGCCCGCGGCGGTCGTCGCGGCCTCCGACGCACTGGCGGCTCGGTCGTGAGCGCGCCCATCGCGACGACGTCTGACGACCTGGTGGCCGAGGTGGTGGTTCGCCGTTTCGCGTCCGCCTCTCCCGATCCCCTGGTCCGTGCCGTGGTCAGCGGATTGGCACGCGCGGTGCGTGAGGACCACGTGGCGCTGGACCTAGAGAGTCCCGCAACTCTGGCGGCGCTGGGCGCGGCCAACTGGGCGGCGCGCGACGTGCTGGGGATGCTCGAGCGTGAACCGGGGTTATGTGAGTTCCTTGGCGCGCGCGTCGAGCCCCCGCGCGTGGGCGCCCCACTGGTGGTCGTCGACCGGCGATTTCTGTACCTTCGACGATTGGCCGTGGCGGAGTTTCGCGTGGGCGCCGCCCTCGCCGAGGCGCGCGCGACCTCACTGGACCTGCCGGGGGGACTGGACCGCGCCGCGTTCGACGAGGCGGCCGGGTCCGTCGCGCGCGAACTGGCCGCGGCCGGCACACCGAGCCCCGAGTTGGCCGACGTCGCGTGGCGCTGTCTGACCCGTCGTGTCTCCTTCGTCGTCGGTGGCCCGGGGACCGGCAAGACGTGGCTGGTCGCTCAGGTGCTGCGAGTGTTGGACCGCGCCCTCGCCTCGCGCGACGCGGCACCACTCACCTTCGCCGTGGCGGCACCGACGGGAAAGGCCGCGCGACGCGTCGCCGAGACGATCGACGGTGCCCTCGCGGGTGCCGACTTTGCCCGCCTCGGGCGCGACCGCGAACGCGAGGGCTCGCTGCACCGCCTCTTGGACCTGCATCCCACGAGGTCCGATCCGGTGGGCGCCCTGCCCCACGACGTCGTGGTCGTCGACGAGGTGTCGATGGCCGACCTCACCATCCTCGATCAGCTGTTGCGCGCGACGCACGGCGACGAGGTATTGGCGCCCCGGCTGATCTTGGTGGGGGACCCACACCAACTGGCGTCGGTCAACGTCGGCGCGGTGCTGGCCGACGCGGTGAGCCCCGAGGCCGGCGACGAGGCGCTGGTCTCGTCGCTGACCATCGTGCATCGCACCGGGCATCGACCCCTGCTCGATCTCGCCGCGGCCGTGAACGCCGGCGACGTTGACGAGGTCGCGCGACTCCTGGTCGAGGGGGGGGTGATCGCACACCACCGAGACGTCGAACATCCGGCCACCGTGCGCCGCGTCATCGAACACGCCGGCGAAGTCGGTGAGCTCGCCGCGCAGGGCGACGGGTCGGGAGCGCTGCGAGCGCTGCGTCGTCGCAGCGTGCTGGCCGCGACGCTGGAGGGCCGGGGCTCGGTGGCCTGGTGGAACGCGCGGGTGGGCGCGCACCATCGGCGGCGGTTTCCCGTCGTGGCGGGCGAGCGGTTCTCGCTCGGCGAACCCGTGCTGGTGATGCGTAATCAGCGCGCCCTCAATCTGAGCAACGGTGACCTGGGCGTGGTGGTCGAGCATGACGGGCGGCGCGCTATCCACTTCGATGAGGAGCGCGTGATGCCCGTGGGCGGCGTCGGTTACCTCGAGACGGCGTGGGCCATGACGATCCACAAGTCCCAGGGCAGTGAGTTCGACGAGGTCGTCGTCGCGCTGGCCAACGTGGAGTCACCGCTGCTCTCTCGCGAACTGCTCTACACCGCGATCACGCGAGCGAGCCAGGCCGTGACCGTGCTGGCCACGCCCGAGGCGATTCGTCGGGCGGTGGCCACCTCAGTGAGTCGCGTTTCGGGCCTCACGTACCGTCTGGCCCACTGGTCGCCCGAACGCTGACGCCGGGCCCGACCCAGCTCGCGAGAGGTCACGGGCCGGCGTCAACGTAATAATTCGATAATTTCTGACGACGTCCGACCCGACGGCGCGCGCGAGGTCGTTTCCCGGCGCGCGAAAGTCGGGGTCAGGGGCGCTATCGGTGGAGCGCACGCGAGGTCGCGGGCGTCGCCGACGGGTGTGTGACAATTTCGCCCCTGCCGAGAGTATCGAGCCACCCTTTCGTAAAATCGTGCGAAGTCGACCGCGCCGAGAGGCGCGGTCGGTCGGTCTCCCCAGCAGTCCGTGATCCAGCCGACGTCCGAAAGGTACGCGTTGGTGCAACTCACGGGGCGACGACGTCGCCCCTCTTCGAGGCGCTGGTGAGGCCCTGTCGGGGGTAGGAGTTGCGTCAATGAAGTTGCAACGTGGTCGGGCGAAGCGAGCCGTGCTCGCGCTGGGCGTCGCCGCAGCGGCGTTCGGTCTCGCGGGCGTCGGCGCCGCGGCGCCGGCCGGTGCCGACACCCCGATCTTCTACCTCGCACTCGGCGCCTCCGACTCTCTGGGCGTGCAGCCCTCAACGATTACCGCCTCACCCCAGCCCACCGATCACGGCTACGCCAACGACCTGGTGGCCGACGAGGCGCAGCACGGTGTGACCCTGGCGCTGACCCAGTACGGCTGCCCCGGCGAGACCACGAGCACGATGATCTACGGGAGCGACCGCTGCTACCTGAACGGTGACACCCAGCTCACGGAAGCCGTGAACTTCCTGCGCGGCCATACCGCGGACCACGGGCTGGTCACGATCGACATCGGGTTCAACGACATTCACCCCTGCCTGCGCCTCGGAGTGAGCTCCGCGACGTGCGTCGCACGCCGATTGGTCACCCTGCAGGCCCAGCTCACCTTCATCCTGACGGCGCTCAAGTCCGCGGCCGGGCCGTACGTGACCTTCGTGGGCCTCAACCACTTCAATCCGCTGCTGGCCGCCTCGGTCGGCGGCATGCGCGACGCGGTGTCTCGCGCGATGTGCGTTCGTGGCATGAACCGCATGAACGACACCCTGTCGGATGTCTACTCACGCTTTTCGATGCCCGTGGCCCTGACGACCAAGGCGTTTCTTCAGGGTGACTCGACCGTCGTCATGGTTCCCGGATTCGGTGCCTTGACCGCTGGGGTCGCGATGGTCTGCGAGCTCACCTACATGTGTCTACCGGCACCGTTAGGACCGAACATCCATCCGAACGACGCCGGCTACCAGGCGATTGCCGACTCGATCGTGCAAGCCCTGCCCCCGGGGTGGAACACGGCGTAGCCCGTGACGGTCCGCGCGACGGGCCGTGACGCGTGGTACGACGACTACGTTGTCGAAGATGACGGGAGCCCAGGCGAGCGCGCCGAGCGAGGACGACGCGGCGTCAACGGCGCACCTCGTGCTGCTGCGTCACGGCGAGACCACGTGGAACAGCCGGCGCATCGTCCAGGGCCAGAGCCCCGGGTCTGTGCTCACCGACCTCGGCCGGTCCCAGGTGCGAAGCACGATCGCCGAGCTGGCGGGTCAGGTCGACGCCGTCGTCTCCTCGGACCTGGAGCGGGCGATCGAGTCCGCCCACATCGTCGCCACCGCGCTGGGGCTCGCGGTGCGCGTCGACCCCGGGCTGCGCGAGCGCTCCTTCGGGGTCCTGGAAGGTCAGCCGCTCGCGGTGCTGGTTCCCTCGGTCGAGGGGATCGTCGACGCCGTCGTCGTGGACGAGAACGCCCGCCCGGCCGAGGGTGAGTCGCTGCGCGACCTCTACGAGCGCTCGGTGCGCGCCGCACGCCGAGTGGGCCAGCACCGGCCCGGTCAGCGCACGCTGGTGGTGGCCCATGGTGGACCGATCCGGATGATCCGTGCCTACGCCGAAGGCCGACCGGTCACCGGGTGTCCCTGGGACCAGGTGGCGAACGCGAGTCTGTGGCCGGTCGTGGTCTCGCTGCGTCCCGAGCTCGACCTCGACTAGTCCGGCACCGTGAGGTCCAGCGGTCCGTCGTCGAGCGTCTCGGTGGTCGCCGACGTGGCGAACCGACCGCGGCGCGGCACGAGGCTGCGCCACGTTTCCTGACCGCGCCCGGTGAGGGCGCGCGCCACGGGCGTGCGCGCGGCCAGCGCCGTGAAGAGAAATCCCATCATGTAAGCCAGGGCCACCGCGGTGAAGGTGACGTACGGCCACGGGACGTGCGGGTGCGTGATCGCGATGAGGCGCCCGAGCAGCGGGATCCAGATCAGCTGGGACAGGTAGATGCCGTAGGAGTTGTCGGACCCGGACTTGACGACGGCTCGGGTGCGCAGGCTGCGGCGCGGGCTCACCAGGAAGACCCCGAAGAGGTACACGCACAGGATCGCGCCCACGTTGTAGGGGATGACCGTGACGCCGAACGGGTTGACGCCGGGAACGAGCACGCGATGGAGAAAGCCCGTGCCGTGCCAGTAGTTGAGCGCCACCGCGCCCGCCCCCGACACGAGCGTGACGCTGAGGATGAGGTACCCGTGCGAGCAGATCCAGTCGTGGACGTCGTTGAGATGCATGGCGACGACGATTCCCGCGACGAGGTAGAGGGCGTAGGAGGTGATGAGGCGCGTCTCCCAGAACGCCTGAGACGAGGCGTTCACGAGGTGCAGGTGGACGGCGGGCGAGAAGATGTCGGGCCAGAACATGCTGTTGATGATCTGCCAGGCGAGGGCCGCGACGATGAGGGTCCCGTGTCGGTTCTTCAAGCGTCGAACTCCGCGCAGCACCCACGGAAAGACCACGTAGAACTCGAGCAGGACCAGCAGGTAGTAGAGGTGGTAGTACCCGGTGAGCGTGAAGTGCACCAGCTGGTGCACGCCGGCCGCACTCAAGATGTTCTCGCCGCTGAAGTGGTAGTAGGGGAACTGTGATTCAGTGAGCAAAGAGACCCACACGAAGTAGATGAGCGTCCACGTGAGGTACGGCAGTCCCACCGCGAGGAGGCGGCGTCGCCAGTAGTGGCGCAGGTTGACGGTGTCGATGCCCTGGAAGCTGTAGGCCAGCATGCACGATGAGACGAAGAGGAACGCCTCGCGAGAGAAGTGCGTGAAGATCAGTAGATTCACGCGAGCCAGTCCCGCGGTCACCGGGGCGAGGAAGATGATCGAGTGCGTCGAAATGACCGCGGCCTGTTTGATGGGACGCATCGCGTCGATGTGATCGAGGCGTTGGCGGGTTCCCGACGACGGCGCGGGGTTATCGCTCATCGGCGCTTGACTGCGGCCACGAGGTGTGCGAGTGACCTCACCCCACGCTCTCGCTCAGGAGGATCGGTACCTGCTCGCCGCCCAGAGCGCCCTTTTGGATCTTCCCCGTGGCGTGTACCGGCAGGCGTTCGATGACCCTGAGCGTCTTGGGCCGGCGCGATCGAGAAAATGTGACCACCAGTGCCTCGCGCAGCTCCTTCACCGTGGGCAGTATCGACTCAATCGCCGTGGAGGCGTCCACGCCGCTCAACTGCACGTAGGCGATGGGCACCTGCCCGAAGACCTCGTCGGCCTCGCCCACGACTGCGGCCACCTCGACGTCGGGATTGGCCAGGAGCACCTCTTCGATCTCGCGCGGGAAGATCTTCTCGCCGCCGCGATTGATCACGTCGTCGCTTCGGCCGACCAGGAAGAGGTAGCCGTCCTCATCGAGGTAGCCCAAGTCGTTGGTGCGCAGCCACCCGTCGGTCGTGAATCGGTCCTCGTACCCGGGGGCGTCGTACTCACTGATGACCGTCGGTCCGGTGATCTCCACCTGTCCGACCCCGTGGGCCGGGGACTGGGCGCCGGTGTCGCTCACGACCCGCAGGTGCACACCCACGGGTCGACCCACCGATCCGACGCGAGGACCGTCGAGGGGATTGGCGCATATCTGGCTCGCCGCCTCGGTCATACCGTAGGTCTCGATGATCGCTAGCCCCGTCTGGGTCTGGAAGGATGTCGCGAGCGCCGTCGGCAGCGGGGCCGACGCCGAACGCACGAAGCGAACGCTGTGAGCGACGCGCTCACCGTCTCCCAGCGGCGTGAGTCGGGCGATGATCGCGGGCACCGCATTGATCCACGTCACCTCGTGGCCGTCGACCACGTCCCAGAAGTTGGTCCGGTGAAAGCGGTCATCCAGGACGAGTGACGCGCCGGCGCTGAGCGTGGCCAGGAGCCCGACGACCTCGGCGTTGATGTGAAAGAGCGGGAGAGGGTTGAAACCTCGATCGGCGGGGGTGAGCCCGTGGTGCGCGGAGACCAGTGCGGCGGTAGCGAGCAGCTGGTCGGTAGGCAGACGCACGATCTTGGGAGTACCGGTGGTCCCCGATGACGCCATGACCACACCGCCAGAGCCTTCGTTGCCGGACCGGCCGCTCGCGGCGTCCAGTGGCCTCAAGGTCACCTGTCCGAGACTGTCGGCGTCGGCCAGGTACATCGACATGGCGACTCGGCGCGCGTGGGTAGCGAATCGTTCGGGGCTCGCGGACTCCGTCGTGGGATCCATCGGCGCCATCCACAGGTTCGACGTCATACCTCCGAGGAAGGCCGTCGCGAACGCGAGAGGATCGCGCACCCCCAAGCCCACCCGGTCACCGGCCTCGACGCCCGCGTCGCGGAACCGAGTGCGCCAGTGCTCGCACTCCTCGGCCAGTTCCGCGTACGAGATGGTCCGCTCGTCGTGCGCGGCGAGAAGGTACGTCGCGTCGCCCCGGTCGAGTGCCCGACGAGAGATCAACTCAGCGAGCGTTGACGTCGGCGTCGTTGGGTCGTCGAGGCTCACGCGCGCGCCTAATACATCATTCGAGAGTCCGCGTAGTGCTTGAACTCAAGAAGGTTCGATGATGGATCACAGATGACGAACGTGCGGTGGACCTCCACGCGTCCCTCGAAACGCAAAGAGACGTCCGCGTAGAAGGCGACGTCGCGTTGACGGCACAGCTCGTACACGGCGTCGAAGTCGACCGACTCGCGAAACGTGACCCCGAAGTGCCGGGGGTACATGGGGACCTCCGACACCGGCACGCGCTCGGCCGGAGCCGGCGAGAGATGGCAGACCAGCTGATCGCCGAAGAAGTCGAAGGTCACGCGGTCCTCGTAGCGGCGCGCCAACTTGCACCCCAACTGGGTGACGTAGAAGGAAACCGTCTCGTCGAGGTCGTACGCGGGGATGGCCAAGTGAAAGACGTCCCGGCTCTCTCTCACTCGTCCTCCAGTAGTTGGGGCACGCTCGTCGACTCGAATCTCGACAAGGTCTCGCTGCGCAGTCCCTGACGGATGGTCTCGAGCCCGATGACGTCGGCTGCCGCGATGTTGCCGAGATTGACGTTGGGACCGACGCGGCCGACGAAGTAGTTCTGCAGGTAGGTCGAGGGAGCCTCGATGATCAGCCGATTGATGTCGACGCCCGACGTGAGGATCTCTTCGACGAGCCCGTAACGGAGCTCCCCGTTGGAGCGACAGAGCCCACCCGTGCCCGACTCACGAGTCTCCAAGGTCACGAGGAACGCACCTGCGCCCAGGTCGGCGTTGAGGTACTCGATCCAAGTCACCGGCGCCATCATCTCCGAGCGCACCTGATCCTTCAGACCGACTTCGGAGATGACGCGAAAGTCCCGTGACAACTCCGCCACGTAGCGGACCTTCTCGGGCTCTTCGAGGTCGATCGTGCCGTTGGAGACCTCCACGTACTCACAGCCCATCGTGTGGCAGAAGGCCCGGAACCGGTCGAAGCGGCCCTGGAGCAATGACTTCTCGAACAGCGATCCGCCGAAGTAGTACCGGACATTCGCGTCATTGAGAACCTTGATCTTGTCGGTGATGTCTTTGGTGACCAGCGACGTACCCCAGCCGAATTTGATGAAGTCGACGAACTCGCCGTGCGACTCGATCAGGTCGCCGAAGTAGCGGGTGGGTAGTCCGGTGTCGATGACGACCGTGATCCCCGTTTCTCGGGGCTTGGTCTCGCGCGTCGGCAGAGCGAGCAGGGGATTGGAATCGTCATCCGGCATAGATAAGTCTCGTCTCTTCCGCTCGACCCCGGGGCGGTCCGCTCGACTCGCGCGACCGTCTCAGGTCGCTCTTCTCCACGCAAACATCCTAGGAAGTGCCTGGTGACGGTTGCCAAAGAGCGCCCAAGAACTTCACGTGATTGTCATGGCGTCAGCGAAACCCCGTTCATACCTTCGGATTGGAGAGGTTCAAACGCACCATCTCAATAGAATGGACACTGACCGAAACCACTGCCCGTTGGCTTGCACGTCATTGAACCGGTGCCACCGTCCGGCCAAGAGTTCCGAGAGACTGCCGTGAACGGGCTTGGTGCGGCTCCGTCGCCACACCGCGGCGGCAGATCGGAAAGGTGAAGAGATGCGGCGATCGCGTAGTTACCGTGGCCTGCTCGTGGTTGCGTTGTGCGTCGCACTCGCGGTCGGCACCGGGGTCGTCGTGGTCAACTCTCACCGCGCGACCGGCGACCAATCGACCTCTTTCTTCTACCTGGCTATCGGGGCATCGGCCTCGTTGGGTGTGCAACCCACTGGCGTCGTGAAGCACAACGGCGCCTTCACCACCGAGGGGTACACGGACGACGTCGTACGTCTCGAGGCCACCCGCGGCACGAGAGTGACCCTCGACAAAATCGGTTGCATGGGCGAGACCGCCGAGTCAATGGTGGGCGCGGGCGACCACTGCTACAAGCTTCCGGTCACTCAGCTCTCGATGGCCACCGACTTCTTGAGGGCCCATCGCGCCGACCGGGGGTTGGTCAGCATCGATATTGGCTTCAACGACGTGCGCCCGTGTCTGTGGGTCGTGCCGCTGGCCACCCAGTGCGCCAACCAGGGCATCGCCGCGGTTCGCCAGGACATGCCGACCATCGTGCGCGAGCTCAAGAGTGCTGCCGGCCCCCACGTTCACTTCGTGGGTCTCACCTACGCCGACCCGTTCCTCTATCGGTACATAAAGGCCGGACCGGGTCCCGCCCGAGCCCAGCAGAGCCTCACGATCATGACCGAGATGAATCAAGCGCTGAGCACGGCGTACCGGGCGGCGGGCGTCTCGGTCGCGGATGTGGCCACCCGCTTCAAGTCCACTGACACCTCAATGACAACGATGGCCAAGTATGGGACGGTGCCGACCAACGTCGCCCTCGTCTGCCAGTTGACCTGGATGTGCGCTGCGCGACCCTTCGGACCGGATGACCATCCCAACAAGACTGGATACTTGGTCATCGCCCAGGCGATCGTCGCCGCGCTGCCGAGCCAGTTCTAGCGAGCACGTCGAGTTGAACGACGGACGGTTGCCCTAGCTGTGCGCCTCGATCAGAGCCACTACCTCGTCGCGCCGGTAACCCTGGCGCCGCGCGTACTCCAACAGTTCGTCGATGCGTTCTAACACCGCGCCGCGTTGGGGCGACCCGACCACGCGCACTCCGCGTCCCCGGGTGAAGTCCAGCAATCCTTCCTCGCGCAGAATGTGTAGCGCGCGTATCACGGTGTTCTTGTTCACGCCCAGTACGGTCGCGAGGTCGACCGCGGGTGGGAGTCGCTCTCCTTGGGCGGCCTCTCCTTCGGCGATTGCCCGGCGAATTTCGGCCGCCACTTGGTCATGGAGGGAAACCGACTCTTCCTTGTTGACTTTCGGGAATCTCATGGTACTATGAATACTAGTACCATTGACCGACCGCAGGGCAGGGAGATGACATGACAATGGCCCCACCGCGAGAGTTCGATCTCGGGATCGCGACCGATCCGCTGGAAATGCTGATCAAAGAGGCTCGACGACGCACGATTCGGCGCCGGCTGGCCTACGGCGTCGGGCTGGTGACCACGGTGGCCGCGCTATTGGTCGCGGCGGCGGTCGGGGGGTACGGAAATCCAATTCGCGATGGCGCCGGTGGCGGCGGTGTCGCGCGCGGGTCAGCGCTCGCAGTGGCGCCGTGCGCCGCGTCGGCCGTCAAGGTCTCGCTGGAGGGTGCGAACGGCGGAATGGGCACGTTCACTCAACTCTTTTGGGTTCGCAACGTCAGCAACTACGCGTGCTCCATGACGGGCTTTCCCACGGTGTCGTTCATCTCGACGACCGGTAAGACGATTTCCCAAGTGGTCACCCACGCCCGGAGTCAAGGGGGCGTCCTGGGCCTCAGTCGCACCGGTTCGCTGCCTCGAGTGAACCTCGCCGCCAACGGCGGTGTCGCCTCGTTCTGGATTGCCGACCACGACGTGCCGATGGGAGCCCGACCGGCCGCGTGCGTGTCCATTGCGCGCGTGGGCGTCGCGTGGCCAAGCGCGGCGAGTCCCAGCGTCGTCACGCTCGGGCGGTTCCACCAGATCATGTCGTGCGGCCACGTCACGGTGTTTCCCGTGCTGTCGGGACGGTACGGCGCCCAGCCGCACAGGTCGCTGGAGTTCTACTTCGGCACACCGGGAACAAAAAATCCGAACTACGGGTCCTACCCCGCCGCCAAGAGCGCGTAGTCGCGGGTCAGCGGTCCCCAGCGAATCGTTGAGGACCCGTCGGACCAGGATGTGAGCGTCATCGAGTTCCGGGCATCCACCGTCCAATGCGCTGGCGGGGCGTGTCCATCCGGCGCACCTAGCGTGGCCCTAGCCACAAGCCCGTCAGGTGTCCTGTAACGCTCGGCAATCCTGGCGAGACTGAATGGCGGGAGAGCGCATGAGCGAACACGCCGAGTCGAACATTGGGAAGGTTCGGGTCGGACGCCGGGCCTTCATCGGCCTGGCGGCGCTCGGAGCGGCCGGGATCGCCTTCGGCGCTGACGCGCAAAGATTGTTTGCGAACAAGCTGGGCTCCATCGGCAGCCTGCTACCCGGGGGCGACCACTTCCGGATCTACACCATCACTGGGACCCTCCCGTACATCAGCCGACGTGGCTACCGCCTGAAGGTCAGCGGTCTGGTCGACCATCCCGCCACGTTCTCCCTGGCGCAACTCGAGGCGATGCCGTCGTACTCCATGGTCAAGGACTTCCAGTGCGTGACCGGCTGGCGCGTGCCCGGTGTGCACTGGAAGGGTGTGCAGCTGTCGCACCTGCTGTCCAACGCCGGGGTGCAGCCGAGCGCGGGAGCCGTCAGCTTCGACTCCTACGACGGACTGGACACGGAGAGTCTGACGATCCCGCAGGCGCACCTGGCGGATGTGATCGTGGCCTACGAGATGCTCGGAGGTCCGGTCACGCGCGAGCACGGAGGTCCGGTTCGCCTGGTCGTTCCCCAGATGTACGGGTACAAGTCGCTCAAGTGGCTGTCAGGCATTCGCCTGGTCGAGAACGTCGAACCGGGCTACTGGGAGCTCAACGGGTACCCGGTCAACGGGTGGCTCGACGGGTCGACGGGCGCCACCAACCCCAACCCGAACCTGACGTGACCAGCGACACCGCCATACGAACACCATCGGTGCGAGTGCTCCTGCGCTTCGACGGCGTCCAACGCACCGCGCACTGGGTCAACGCCGGACTGTTCCTGACGTTGATGTTCACGGCCATCCCCCTCTACTACGGCTCCTTCTTTGGTGTGGTCTTTCCGCGCCACGACATCCAGATGATTCACCTGTGGTGCGGATTGGCGCTGCCCGTACCGATACTGGTGTCACTGGCCGGGCCCTGGGGCCGTCGCATGCGGGCCGACGTACGCCGCGTCAGCTACTGGACCAGGAACGAGATCGAATGGCTGCGCACCCTGGGGCGTACGCCGATCAAGGCCGACAAGTTCAACCCCGGACAGAAGGCCAACGCCATCTTCACGGCGGCGGCCATCGCGGTGCTCTTCGTCTCGGGCTACATCCTGCAGTGGTTTAGATTCTTTCCGGTCTCGTGGCGCGCTGGGGCCACGTTCTCGCACGACATCTTCGCGCTCGCCGTTTTCATCGCCGTGGCCGGACACGTCGTCCTGGCGGTGACGCACCCCCAGTCCTTGAAGTCCATGTTCACGGGAAAGATCAGTGAGAGGTGGGCCGCGCGGCGCGCGTCGACGTGGCTCGCCGAGGATCCGGAGACCACCGACCACTGAGGGCCCGACCGCGCGTCACTTAGGTTGAGCGGCGGGCGGTCAGAGTCAGCTGATCGACGGCGCGGTCTCCACCCGAAGATCGGTGGCGCCGCGCAGGAAGAAGCGCGGGCTGTAGGTCGGGACGAATCCGTTCTGGAGTCGCAAATTAGGATGCTCACGCGCCAGCGTGGTCAGCGCGACGCGCAGTTCCATTCGCGCGAGCGGGGCACCGATGCAGTAGTGGATCCCGCGCGCGAAGGCCAGATGCAGGCGGCTGGCCCGCAACACGTCGAACTCCTCGGGTTCGTCGTAGCGCGCGTCGTCCAGGTTGGCTGACCAGTAGCACAGGTAGAGGCGACTTCCCGCCGGGACCGCGACTCCAGAGATCTCGCAGTCCTCGGTGACGTTGCGCAACATCCCGAACACCGGTCCGTCGCGACGCAACATCTCTTCGATGACCGACTCGACGCAACCGGGGTCGTCGACCAAGGCTTGCCACCACTGGCGGTCCGATAGGAGTTGGTAGAGCCCCATGGCCAGTGACTGCGCGATGGTCTCGTGTCCGGCGAGGAAGAGTCCCGGCACCAGACTCAGCATCTCGCGACGCGTCAGGTTCTCGGTGTGTTCGCGTGCGACGATCTCGCCCAGCAGGTCATTTCGGGGACGCACGCGCCGTTCGTCGAAGAGTTCCTCGATCCGGTCGTGCAGATCAATGAGCCGCTGGGCCGCCGCGAGCTGCTCGGTGACGTCGGCGCCCAGCACGTAGGCCAGCGTGAGATATCCCCAATCATCGACTCCCTGGCGGAACAGAGGCAACTCCTCGTCGGGAATCCCGATGAGTCGGGTGATGGTCACCAGGGGCAGCGGATAACACAGCTCGTCAACCAGATCCGACGTCCCGTGCCGTCGCAGCGGCTCGAGCAGTCCCCACGTGAGGTCGCTGACCTCGAGCTCGAGCTCGGCGATCCGCTTGGTCGAGAACGCGTGACTCAGCACGCGACGAAGTCGCGTGTGCGTGTCGCCGTCGAGTCCCGAGAGCGTCCCCTCCATCGGTATCCGACCAGAGACGAGGGCTTTGACTTCGGGGCTCAGCAGCTCATCAATCGACAAGATGTCTTTGTTCGTGAATCGACGTGGATCACGCAGTATCGCTTCGACGTCTGAGAACCGAGTTACCACCCAGGCGTTCACCGCCGGGGCGAAAAAAACCGGCTCGTCGCGGCGGGCGGCGGCGAGCACCGGTCCCGGGTCTTGGGCGAACGCGGAGTCGAGCGGATTGAAAGCCTCCGCGACTTCTCGGCGCGTCATCTCGTTGGACACACCCTCTCCTCTACGGCGCCCGATGGCGCCCCCGGGGTGGGCGCCACCAAGGAAGGTTATGGTGGATTCACGATCAAAGGATGGTGCCAGGTGATTCGTCACTGTGCCTTCTCCACCGCGACACCGACGGCGTGATGGAGCCTCACGTGGTCCTATTACGGAGGCGGGAACGTTGATGCTCGACCCCATTGGGCCATCGGATTGGGTAGCACCGACGGACGAGGAGTTGACGGCGCTCGCGTTGGCGGCCAATCCACACGCACCCCTCGACCCGAACGCTGTGCCGTGGCGTGGTCGACACGACCCGGCTGTGGACGTGCTGCCCGCCTGGTACATGCCGGCGCCCACCGCGAGGGGACGCCGACGCGGGACCACGTTCGTCATCGTGGCCGTCTGTTCGGGCATGCTCATCATCAGCGCCTGTGGCTTGTGCGTGACGTCGGGTTTTCTCTCGCTGGCGTGACGCGGTGCGCGCGACACCGCGCCGAACTGGCGTCGCCGTTACGATCTCGGCACGCGGCAACATTGCCGGTGTCGTGCAGCGTTAGTGAGAGGTGAGTGACCGAAGATGCGTTACGGCCTCTTCCTACCTCCGTTTGACGAATTGGCCGATCCACATCGACTGATGGACGTGGCGGCGTCAGCTGAAGCGGCTGGTTGGGACGGCATGTTCCTATGGGATCACCTGGACTACGTGCCCCCCGTGCGACAGATCCTCGATCCGTACACGTGCCTGGCGGCCATCGCCACGGTCACGTCCACGATGCAGATCGGACCCATGATTACCCCGCTCACCCGTCGGCGTCTCGCGGTCCTGGCGCGCCAAGCTGCGACCCTTGACATACTGAGCCGCGGTCGGCTGGTGCTCGGCCTGGGTCTCGGTGACGACGCCGACATCGGCGAACGGTCCAGCTTCACCGAGTTCGCAGACGATCGGGCCCGAGGTCGGGCCCTCAGTGAGGGCCTGGAGACGTTGACCGGCTTGCTGTCTGGGCGCGAAGTCACCCACTCGGGCGAGTTCTACCGGGTGGATGGTGTTACCTTCGAGCCGGTGTCCCGGCGCCTGGGCGGCGTACCAATCTGGCTGGCGGCGCGTTGGCCCCATCCGGCGCCCTTGCGCCGAGCCGCGAAGTACCAGGGGGTCGTCGTCATTCAGTTGAGCGAACCCGACGACGTCGCGAAGTTGCGCGACCAGTTGCTGGCCGAGGGAGCCGATCTTGATTCGTATGAGATAGCGCTCTGGGCGGGCGATCTCGGATCCACGGACGCCGAGCGTTGGGACCGCGCGGGCGTCACGTGGGTGCTGCGTTCAGCGGGGCCCTTCGACATCCGCTTCGACGAGGTTGCACGCCTGGTCTCGGAGGGACCGCGCCGCTGAGGTCGTAGCGATCTGGTCGACCACTATCTGAACCGACTGGCCCTGACGCGGGATCATCTTCGGTTGCGCAGCGAGCACCATTGGGCCAGAGTGCGGCGCCCCGAATGTGAGCGGGCGCCAGTCGTAACTCCTGGTCGGCTGGCTGACGCCGAGTTTGAGCAGCTCTTGGGACGTGGTTGCGTTGACGTTGACTCTGGTGCGCCAGATTTGCCGTAGGCACCATCGACGCAAGGGCATCCGTTGACAACCACACCTCTTACACCCTCGACTCGGCCCCGCGTCAAGAGACGTCGCGCGAGCTCCTCGATCGACGTTGGTGCAGATCTGGCCCACGCCAACTCACTCAACCAGACGTCAATGAGTCTTGAGCAGGAGTTTCTCGTTCTGGCGCCCGCACCCGAGGTGTCCACGAGCGGCGGCGAGGCTTCAGCGCCGCCCAGTGGGATGCACACGAGCTTCCAGGTCCCGGCGCCCACACCGCCGCGTCGCTACCTCAGTGTCGGCTGGAAGTTCGCGATTGCGGTCGTCACGGCGTGCGTGTGGACCGGCGCGTCGGTGTGGATCTCGGCGCCGTGGGTTACGGGACTAGCTGTGCACGTCACGATCGTTCCGGCGATCCTCATCGTGTCGCTGCTCGCGTTCCTGCCCGGGTTTGTCGTGGCCTTCCTGATGGCGGGCCTCGCCTTTGATCGCCAACCACCCCTACGCTTCACCTCGCCGAGTGAGCCGGTCACCGTTCTGATCGCCGCGCGCAACGAAGAGGCGGCGATCGGTGACACGGTGCGGTCGCTTGCACAACAGGATTACGAGGGCCCCCTACGCGTGATCGTGATCGACAATGGTTCGACCGATCACACCAGCGAGGTGGCGCGCGCCGCCGCGGCGGAGGACGGATTCGCGATCGAGGTGTTGAGCGAGACCACGCCGGGCAAGAGTCACGCGCTGAATCTCGGACTGGCCAATGTCACGAGCAGTCTCGTGATCACCGTGGACGCCGACACGCTACTGCAGCGCTCGGCGCTCCGACTCTTGGTGGCCCGACTGGTGTCCTCGCCGCCCGCCGTGCACGCTGTAGCGGGAGCCGTGCTGGTGCGCAACAGCCGTAGCACCTTCTGGAGCCGTCTGCAGGCGTGGGACTACTTCTTGGGCATCGCCTCGGTGAAGAGAATGCAGGGACTCTTTCAGAACACTCTGGTGGCCCAGGGTGCGTTCAGCCTGTACCGCAGCGACGCGGTGCGCGACGCCGGGGGTTGGCCCGACGCCATTGGCGAGGACATCGTCCTGACCTGGAAGATGATGAACAACGGCGCCCGCGTCTTCTTTGAGCCCTTGGCCGTGGCCTTCACCAGCGCGCCCGAGACGCTGAAGGTCCTGGCGCGTCAGCGCTCACGCTGGGCGCGGGGCATGATCGAAGGACTTCGCACGGTGCCCCCGTGGCGGCATCAGAACGGCTACGCCAAGGTCCTTACGGGCTTCAACCTCCTGATCCCCTTCCTCGACACCGCGTACGTCTTCCTGTGGCTGCCCGGACTGGTGCTCGCGTGCTTCGGGATCTTCTGGTTCGTGGGTCCGATGACGGTCGCCGTGCTGCCGATGACGTTCCTCGTGTACGGCCTGCTCTTCCACTATCAGAACCGACGGGTCTTCCGACCCCTTGGCCTGAAGGTTCGCCGCAACATCGTCGGCCTGTTCCTCTTCGTGGTGATCTACCAGGTGTTCATGTCGTCGTTCTCGGTCATGGGCTACGCCCAAGAGTTCACGCGACGCGCCCGGCGCTGGAAGTAGGCGGACCCGCTCGGCCGCTCGTCGTCGCGACACCACCATGGGTAGAGTGCGACGCGTGTCGCGGCGTACCGAACGCCGCAGAACGGGAGGGGATCCGTGGCGGCGTTTCCCCACCTCTTTGAACCCCTCACCATCGGTTCGTGCGTCCTTCGTAACCGCGTGGTGTCCTCGGGGCACGACACGGTCATGGCCGAGAACGGCCAGGTCACCGATCGGTTGATCGCGTATCACGAGGCGCGCGCCGAGGGCGGCGTCGGACTGATCATCGTCCAGGTGGCCGGCGTCCACGAGTCCGCGCGCTACACCTCGCACACGCTGATGGCGACCGACGATTCGTGCATCGACGGGTACGAGCGCCTCGCCCGCGCCCTGCACGAGCGCGGTGCGAAAGTCTTCGCGCAGCTCTTCCACCCGGGTCGCGAGGTGATGGAGTCCCAAGACGGATCGCGCCCGGTAGCGCTCGCCCCGTCGCCCGTCTCCAATGAGCGGTTCCGCGTCATGCCGAGGGCCCTGCGGGTAAGTGAGATCTCCGAGATCGTCGACGGGTATGCCTCCGCGGCCGATCGGGTGCGTCGTGCGGGCCTCGACGGGATCGAGATTGTGGCCAGCCACGGGTACCTGCCCGCGCAGTTCCTCAACGAGCGCGTCAATCGCCGCGTCGACGAGTACGGCGGAAGCGCGGAGAACAGGTTGCGTTTCTTGCGAGAGGTGCTCGCGTCGACGCGACACCGTGTGGGCGACGGCTTCGTTGTCGGCCTGCGGATGTCCCTGGGTGAAGAGGACCCCGCGGGCCTCGAGGAGGCGGTCGCCCTCGACGCGTGCGTGCGTCTGGCCGATGAGAATCTCGTCGACTACCTCAGCGTGACGGTCGGTACGTCGGCGGGCCTCGCGGGATCGGACCACATCGCGCCGGACATGCACTTCGCCAACGGCTACACCGTGCCGCTGGCCGATCGCCTCAAGGCCCGAGTACGCGTCCCCGTGCTGGTGGCGGGACGAATTAATCAGCCCCAGGAGGCCGAGCGCATCTTGGCCGAGGGACGTGCGGACGCGTGCATCATGACTCGCGCGCTCATCAGCGACCCGGACCTCGCTCGGCTCGCTGAATCGGGACGCGCCGAAGAGATCCGTGCGTGTGTCGGATGCAATCAAGCCTGCATCGGGCACTTCCACCTCGGGTTCCCGATCTCGTGTATCCAGCATCCCGAGACGGGGCGGGAGCGACGCTTCGCCCAGTTGACGCCGGCCAGCGTTGCCCGCCGCGTGCTCGTGGTCGGGGCGGGTCCTGCGGGACTGAAGGCCGCGGCGGTCGCCGCCTCGCGGGGACACGAAGTCGTGGTGCACGAATCGGAGGGCCTGCCCGGAGGCCAAGTCCTCCTGGCGCAGCTGCTCCCGGAGCGAGATGAGTTCGGCGGCGTGGCACTCAACCTGTCGGGCGAGGCGCGTCGCGCGGGGGCTCAGATCATCACCCACAGTGAGGTCACCACCGAATCGGTTGCCGCCCAACGGCCCGACGTGGTGATCGTGGCCACCGGCGCCAGGCCCTACCGCCCTTCGATCGAAGTAGTGGGTGACCCGGCCATTCTCGACGCGTGGCAGGTTCTCAGGGGCCAGTCGCCGCCTGCCGGCCACACCGTCGTGATCGACACCCAAGGCGACTGGATCGCCATCGGTGTGGCCCGGACTCTGGCGGCACAGGGCCACCCGGTCACCCTGTGCGTTACCGGCTACGCGGCGGGCGAAAGCCTCCAGCAGTACGTGCGCGACGTGCATCTGGCGGCCCTGTCGCGCGAGCGCGTCAACGTGGTTCCTCTGGTTCGGCTCTTCGGAGTGGACGACGACAGCGTGTATCTCCAGCACGTGCTCACGGGAGAGATGGTGATTCTGTCTGACGTCGCGGGAGTGGTGTTGGCGTGCGGTGCAGAGCCGGTCAACGAGCTCTTGGAGTCACTGCTCGAGAGCGGGGTGAACGTCATCGGCGTGGGCGACTGTTTGGCGCCGCGCAACGTGGAAGAGGCTGTGCTGGAGGGGCTCGTGGCGGCGAGCACCATCTGACGTCTGTCGCACGATTGGTTTCGTTGTCGGCGAGCGCGATCAAACCGTAGAACCCCGAGAAGAGCCCTGCAGGTTCCAGCGGGTCCGAATTTGGTGGGCGAGGGGGGACTTGAACCCCCACATCCTTTCGGACACAGGCACCTGAAGCCTGCGCGTCTGCCAATTTCGCCACTCGCCCTGGGACCAAGGAAGATTAGTCGAAGCGCGGTTTGGCCAGATTTCGCGCCTTTAGAAGTACGCGAACGACCAGTACCATTGGATTTGTCATGGCCCTCAAGCGAGTTGAGAACCGCCTCGAGCGGCTGTTCGAACGCAGTTTTTCGCGCCCCTTCAAGAATGCGTTACAACCAATCGAGATTGGCGCGAGAATCATTCGAGAGGTTGACCTCACGCGCCGTCTCACCAACCAAGGACCGATCAGTCCGAACTCGGTGCTCGTGTGGCTCGGCCCCGACGACGCGGATCGCTTCGAGGGTTTCCAAAAGGCCCTGGTCACCGAGTTGGAAGAGACCGTGCGCCAGCACGCCCTGGCCGAGGGATACAACTTCGTGGGTCCCGTCAAGGTCGAGGTGTTCATTGATGACGACCTCAAACTCGGCGATATGGCGGTCAAAACGGACTTCGTCGGTGGTGAGAGCCAGCCGCGAGTCATCTCCGGCGACGGCCGATCATTCAATTTGGCTGATCGTCCCCTGGTCGTCGGACGGAGTCCCGACGTCGACATCGTGATCAACGACTCAAATGTCTCGCGCCGTCACGCCGAGTTCTGGCGCACCGCCGACGGCGTCGCCGTTCGGGACCTGCAGTCGACCAATGGGACCTATGTGAACGGGCACCGCGTGACGGCGGTGTCGCTGTCGCCGCGCGATGACGTCACCATTGGCACAATCCACTTGCGGATCGAGCTCGCTTGACGCTGGGTGCGTCCACCAACTACGCCGCGGTCGTGCGACCGCTGCAGGTGCTGGTCATGGTGGTGGCTGGGCTTTTCTTCCTTCGAGTCCTTCGCGTGGCCGCGGTGCAGTCGCGTCCCGTGTCCGACGGAACGACCGAGAGCCGTCGTCGCCGCGGCGGCAAGCTGGCCCTCGAGTACATCGAACCGCTGGACCACGCCGGAGAGCGTGTCGACGTCGACCTCGCGGTGACGATCGGGCGCAGCGCCGACTGCGACCTGCAGATCTCCGATACGTACCTGTCATCGCGGCACGCGCGCCTGGCCAACGACAATGGCGATCTCACCATCGAAGACCTCGGCTCGACCAACGGGACTTACGTGAACCAGGAGATGGTCAAGGGTCGGCTGCTGCTGGAGAAGGGCGACATCGTGCAGGTTGGCGGTGTCCTCTTCGAGGTGGTTCGTTGACCCGATGGCGCTACGCCGCGGCTACGGACACGGGGCAGGTCCGTGACCTGAACGAGGACATGGTCTTCGTCGACTCCTCACTCGCCGTGGTCGCCGACGGCATGGGTGGCCACGCGGCCGGCGAGGTGGCGGCGACCCTGGCGATCGAGGCGGTCGAGCGCGGATTCCACGAGGACTCCACCGTCGAAGGGTTGAATCGCGCCATTGAGGAGGCGAATCGCGTCGTCATCGCGGACGCGCGGGCCAACCCGGAGCGTACCGGCATGGGCACCACGGTCATCGCCGTGGGACTCACCCACGACAGTTCCGGCACCGTGTTCCCCACGCTCTTCAACGTGGGCGACTCGCGCGCGTATCAACTGCGAGACGGCGCGCTGCGCCAGCTGAGCGAGGACCACAGCGTCGCCGAGGAGTGGGTGCGGATGGGTCGGCTCACCCCCGACGAAGCGCTCACCCACCCGCGTCGACATCAGTTAACCCGCGCCTTGGGCATCGAGGGTGAACTGGACATCGACGTCCAGACGATTTCCGCCCGGCCGGGGGATCGACTTCTGCTCTGCAGCGACGGCCTGTCCAACGAGCTCCCGGCCGAGGCGCTGGCCCGACTGGGCAGCGCCGACGAGCCGCTGGAGGACGTGGTCGGGCACCTGGTGCAGGCGGCGATCGACGCCGGAGGGCGTGACAACATCTCGGCGATCATCGTGGAGTTCGACGAGGTGTCGTTGGCTCCGGTTCCGATCAAGAAGACCATGAGCGCTCGGCCGTTGGTCGTGGCGGGGACGTCCGGCACGACCTCGAGACGCCGCCGCCGCCTCTTCACCTGGCGGGTGGGAATCACCTTCATCTTGCTGGTGGCGATCGCCGCCGCGTTCATCGCGGTGATGCACTGGTTCGCGTACTCGGGCTACTACATAGGCGATGACGCCGGAACGATCGCCATTTATCGGGGCCAGCCCAACGGCGTCCTGTGGTACAAACCGGAGGTCGTTTCACTAACCTCCTATCCGTCGACGCATTTACGTCCGGTTGACTATTCAGCCCTGGAGGCCACCATTTCCGAGCCGTCGTTCTCCGCCGCCGTCAACTACGTGAACTACCTCCACGAGGAGTGGAAGACGGCCGGGAGCCACCCAGTTCACACGCTGCCGACCACGACGCTTCCCGGTCACTCGACCACCACCGTGAAGGGCCGGACCACGACAACCGTGAAGCACCGGACGACAACGACCCTCAAGGGGACGGGGTAATGTCGCGGCGCCTGAACGTCGTGGCGACGGGCATTCTGGTCCTCTTCTTGGTGGTGGCGATCCAGGCCGTCAACATACAGTTCTTCCGCTCCAAGGCCCTCAGCGCCTCGCCGATCAACCCGCGCAACATCTCGGGTCAGACGCTCTTTCCGCGTGGTGAGATCGTCGCCGCCGACGGGACCATTTTGGCGCGGTCAGTCGCGACGTCCAACGGGTACTCACCGTGGACTCGGGTGTACCCGCTCGGGGCCTTGACGGCCGGAGTAGTGGGTTTCTCATCGCCTTCCTACGGGCCCTGGGCTCTCGAGGCGCAGTACAACTCGTACCTCACCGCGCACGCTCAACCGCCGCAGAGCCTTGCCCAGTTGCTTGCGCCCCAGACCGCCGCGGACTCGCTCACCATCACCCTTGAGCCGCAACTGCAGCGCGTGGCCCGCGCTGCCATCGGCGCGCAGGATGGCGCTGCGGTGGTTCTCGACCCTCGAACGGGCGCGGTGTTGGCGATGTACTCGAACCCGAGCTACGACCCGGCGCCTATGGAATCGACGACCTTCGCGGTGGCCAAGGCCCAGTGGAAGAAGATCACGACTCCCAACGCTCACTTCTTTGAACCTCTTGCGCTGATGGCTACGCAGTATTCGTTCCCTCCCGGCTCGACCATGAAGGTCGTGACGACCTCGGCGGTGCTGCTGGGAAGGCCGGATCTCTTGAACAAGTTCTATCCGGTGAAGACCACGATAAGTCTCCCGCAGTCCAACAGGACCCTGTCCAATTTCGGCTTCGGCAGTTGCGGGGGGACCATCGCCGAGATGCTGCCACCGTCGTGCGACACCGGGTTCGCCCTCGTGGGCATGGACCTTGGCGGAGCTCTTCTCTCGTCGACGGCGCAGAAGTACGGCTTTAACAGTTCCCCGCCGCTCGACCTGCCGAACGTGCAGGCGAGCAGCTTCCCCTCAGCCGCGACGCTGAAGTACAACCTGCCAGCGGACGCATATTCGGCGATCGGGCAACAGAACGTTCGCGAGACCGCCCTGCAGAACGCCCTCGTGGCCGCGGCCATCGCCAACCACGGCGTCATGATGACCCCGCACCTTATGGACTACATCACGGGCCCCGATGGCACGATCCTGCAGCACTGGAAGGACACGGCGTACCTCACACCGCTCAGCCCGACCCAAGCCGCCTTCATCAACGCCCTTATGGTGAAGGTCGTCCAGGTCGGCACCGCATCGGGTGTGGGATTCCCCGCGAACCTTGACGTCGCCGCCAAGACCGGCACCGCCCAGATCGGCAACGCCGCCCACCAGCTCGATGACTGGATGATCGCCTTCGCCCCGGCGTCGGATCCGACGATCGCGGTGGCTGTGGTCATGCCCTTCCAACCCGTGACGACCGAGGGCGCGACCGTGGCGGGACCGATCGTCAAGTGTCTCGTCGAGGGTGCGTTGGCGCTTCAGGCCCATCACCGCGCCTACGGCACGGCGACGACCTGTCCAGACTGAAGAAGATTCAGGAAAACGAAAGGCGTAGGCTAGGCGCGATATGGAGACCGTGACGGACCCACGTATCTACTCCAATCGCTATGAGGTGACCCACCTCATAGCCCGCGGCGGCATGGCCATGGTCTACCGTGCCCAGGACCTGTTGCTGAATCGTCCGGTGGCCCTCAAGATCCTCTACTCCGAACTCTCGGCTGACCCCAATTTCGTGGAGCGGTTCCGCCGTGAGGCTCAGGCGGCGGCCAACCTCTCGCACCCCAACATCGTGCCGATCTTCGATTGGGGCGAGGAGGAGGGCACGTACTTCATCGTCATGGAGTTGGTGGAAGGCACGTCATTGGCCGAGGTGCTGCGCGGCTCGCGCGTCCTCACACCGTCGCGCTCAGCGCACTTGGCCGCTCAGGTGGCCGCGGCACTCGGCTACGCGCATCGCAACGGTGTCGTGCACCGCGACGTGAAGCCGGGCAACATCCTGATCACCACCGAAGGTCAGGTCAAAGTCACCGACTTCGGCATCGCCCAAGCCGTCGCCTCCGAGGATCACCTCGCCGAAGCGGGTTCGGTCATGGGGACCGCCACGTACTTCTCGCCGGAGCAGGCCGAGGGCGCGGCGCTTGATGGGCGTAGTGACGTCTACTCACTGGGTGTGGTTCTCTACGAGATGTTGGTGGGACGTCCACCATTCGTTGGCGCGACGCCGGTCGAGGTGGCCAGCCAGCACGTCCACGGCGTCGTGCCCCCCATGGTCGATTTCTCGGACTCCGTGCCCCACGACCTCGAAGCGATCACGATGGAGGCGCTGGCCAAGTCGCCCTCGCGGCGTTACCAGAGCGCCGACGAGTTCCGGGCTGACCTGACCCGATTCACCGAGGGCCAGCCGGTGCGTGCCGCCACACGCGACCAGGCATTCTTTGGTCCGGACGCGACCAGTGTGGTGGCTGCCGTGAACGTCGATCGAACGCAAGCGGTCCCGGTGATGACCGGTCCACGAACCGACGTACGCCGTCGCGGCAGCAACCGCACCGCCATCATTGCCGTCGTGGTCATACTCCTGCTGGGTGCGGGTGGGCTGGCCTATTTCTTGCTGGCTCAAAAGAAGGCCGTCACCACCGTTCCCAACGTCATCGGATGGAGTGCGGACCGAGCCATCACGACATTGACGGCCGACGGGCTGAACCCTAAGACATCCTCAACGCTGTCGACGAAGCCGAAGAACTCAGTTATCTCGACCACGCCACCTGCGGGGGCCCACTTCCGCAGGGGCCAGGTGATCCACCTCGTGCTCAGTTACGGTCCCAATGTCACGGGTGTCACCGTGCCTGACGTCACGACGATGAGCGCGGTCGACGCTGAGAACTCACTTCAGAAACTAGGTCTGAACTTTACTCCTCACTTTGTTCCCACCAGGCCACCGCACTACACCGGCCTGCCGGGTACGGTGATCTCCCAAACTCCGAAGAAGGGCACACAAGACCACACCGGCGACACGGTGATACTGAACATCCTCTCGTCCAGTGCACTGATCCCGGTGCCGAGCACCATCGGCGACACCGTCCAGGTGGCGACGCAAACCATGTACCAGTCCACCCTCACGGTTAGCTCGAGCACGCCCAGCCAATGCTCCAACACGGTCGCCAAGGGCCTCGTCATGAACACGACCCCCGGGCCGTACAGCCAGGTCAAGTCCGGAACACCGGTCACCTTGATCACGTCGGCGGGTAAGTGCCCGGTGATATTGAAGAGCGTCATTGGAGATACCGCGAACCAGGCCGATCAGGTGCTCAACTCCCAGGGGTTCGTGCCGGGTCAGACGACGGTCTCGACCAGTCCGAGTTGCTCGACCGCGACGTCAGGACTCGTCGACTCCCAGACTCCGGCGGGCGGGACCACTCAGCCGTACGGTTCACCCGTCGACCTCACCGTCTGTCCGTAATCAGAGGGCACATTCCAGGCCGGTAACATCGAGGTCCTATGGCCAGCGGATCCAAGCGACGTGACTCCAAATCCATGGGTCGCTACGTCTCGGCCCAAGGGCGCGGCCGCTACACGGCGCCCAAGCCGCCGAACGCGGACCACAGCCCCCACTGGTACGGGTGGCTGCTGCTGGACCTGCTGCTGTTCGGGGTGATGGTGATCACGCTCAACTACCTGTCGGTCCTGCCGGATTCGGTCTCGTCGTGGTACCTGGGAGTCGGACTGGCCTCGCTCTTCGTCGCCTTCTACCTCGCGACGCGCTACCGCTGATTACTCCGGCGCGCGGCCGACGTTGCGCGGCTCGCGTCCGGCGAGCACCCACCCGCCGAGCACTGCGAGGATCGGCAGGCCGAGGAAGATGAACCCGAGGTTGAGAAGGGGCACCTGGGTCAGGTCGCTCAACACGCTGCCGGTCTCGCTCTGGTTCGAGAAGAACGCCGCGCAGGCCACGTAGGCGCCGGCCGCGCCCAGCAGGGCCCCCAGCAGCGCCAGCGCGCCACCGGTGGCCGCGGTGATCGAGCGCCGAGTCCACCCGCTGGCACCCGCGGCGCTCATCGTGCGCCGATCGCCCGCGGTCTCGGCCCTGATGAGTCCGATCGACATGGCCAGCACGAACAGGGCGATCAGCAGCGCCGCGCCGGTGGCGTAGTCGACCACCTCGCCGGAGGTCGGGAGGCTGTTCTTGGACTCGACGGACATGTCCGCCGCCGCGGCCGCCTGTCGCGCGGCGGCGACCTGCGTGGTGCTGAGAGGTTGGGGGGTCACGAGGAGCCAGCCGGCGATGCCCTCGGACGTGGCCAGGTGCAGGGTGTTGACCGCGTGCTCGGTGATCACGGTGTTCGGCCCCGAGGTGCCCGGGGGTAGCGCACTGACGTTCTGGATCACCGGGTTGGCGACGCAGTCCGCGGGTGCGCACCCGGTCGAGTCCTGGACGCGCGACGGCCCGCTCTTTGGCGCACTCCCGAAGTAGTTGCCGTAGACGAGGAGCATCTGTGAGGTCGTGGCCAGCCCCGGACGCATGCTCAGGACGTCGGCGTGCGGATTGACCTCGCTAGCGGAGATGTGAAAGGCCCTCAGCAGCGCCGGAGTGCCGAGGAAGAGCGGGCCGTTCCAGTGGCGACCGGCCGCGTTGTGCACGAGATTGGCGCTCGTCGTATACAGCGTCACGTTGCTGCTGGCGTGCAGCGACGTCGCCAATCCGCGCTCCACGGCCGTCTTCGCGACGATCGACGGCCCGGGATTGGCACCGGGACCGTTGCGTCCGCTCTCGTCGATGAGCAGCTGGTTCGAGGCGAGGTTGGGTCCGACGTAGTCGAACACGTTGGCGTAGCGCGCGGTGGTGGCCACCATGACGACCATGGCGGTGAGGACCCCGATGCTGATCGCGGCCAGGGTCGAGGCGGACCGCGCGCGGTAGCGCACGAGGTCGCGCGTCGCCAGGCGCACGGCCAGCGGCGCGCGTTTCACCCCGGCCAGCGAGGCAATGAAGGTGGGAGCGAGCAGCACGACGCCGGCCGCGAGGGCGAGGAACCCGAGCAGCAGTGGCGCGGTGCTCGCCCCACGGCTACGCGCGGCGTCGCCCATGAGGAGGAACGACACGATCATGACGACCACGCCGGGCAGCGCGGTGCGCGTGATGCTCTTGGGTGGTTCGGGACGACCGGCCAGAGCGGCCACGATGGGGACGCGTGTGACCGTGCGGCCCGGGCGACGCGAGGCGAGGAGCGGGGTGAGCAGCGCGAGGGCGAGAGCCGCGGCGACCGCGACCCACGGAAGGTGCCACAGCCCGATGACGTGGTGCTGGGTTCGCTCCAAGTCAGGTCGGTACACGACCCATACGCCCAGCCCGAGGACGAAGCCGACAGTGACGCTGGTGACCCCGACGAGTAGTCCGTTGGTGCGCACGATTGATCGGACGTGACGGTCGGTCGCGCCCAATGCGCGGAGCATCCCGAGTGAGCGAAGGCGCCGTTGCGCGATCACTGTGAAGCCGGCGATCGAAACCAACCCAATCATCACGAGCCCGAGTGCGGAGGCCAACACCACGAGGGTCGCGGGGCTGGAGATCCCCGAAGAGGGCGGTGGCGGCTCCTGCACCGACTGCTGAAGGCTGCCCAGCCCCGTCGGGTTGCGGTCGAACAGCACCGTGACCTGCGTGGGGTGGGTGACCTCGCCCGGAGCGACGAGCGCGAAGTCATCGAGAAGGCTCTGGGGGTTCTCGACGATCCCGACGACCTCGCGCGTCGTCGCTCCGAGCGTCCACGACGAACCGACGTGGAGGTTGAACTGGGTGGCGACGCCACTGGTCACGGCGACTTGGCTGGCCCCGACGGGATAGCGCCCGCTGACCAGCTCCAGCATGGGAGTACCGAAGGCCCCGTGGGGATTCTGGGAGCGCAGGTCGTAGGAGTTCACGGATCCGGGGAAGGTCAACGCCTGGTTCTCGATGATGTCCTCGGGTCCGACGTGACGCGACACCGTGGCGAGCTGCGCCGACAGGCTCGCCGAACCGGGCAGCGTGATCTGGTAGCCCGCACTCCCAAAGCCGGCATTGGCGGGTGGCGGAATGTTGGTGGCCGCCGCCGCGCCGACGAAGGTCGCACCGACGGCGAGCGACAACAGGCCGATGATCAGGATCTGCTGGCGCCACTCTCGGCGAAAGAGCCGCCACGTCCAGCGTCGTACGGCGCGGCGCGCCGGTCGACCCGGTTGGTGGAGGTCGCTCATCGCGCGCCGGCGCCCGAGGGCGCGACCGCGTCGGATGCGTCGGTGACGCGACCGTCGAGCAGGTAGATGACGCGGTCGGCCATTGACGCCAGGTGTGCGTCGTGGGTCACGACGACAGCCGCGACGCCCGCGTGACAGGCGTCGCGGATCATTCCCATCACGGCCTCGGCGTTGGCTTGGTCCAGCGCGCCCGACGGCTCGTCGGCCAGCAGTAGGTGACGCCCACCCACGACCGCCCGGGCGATGGCGACGCGCTGGCGTTCGCCCCCCGAAAGCTGGTCGGGGAATCGCTCACCGCGCCCCGCCAAACCCATGAGCGCGAGTGACGCCCCGGCCTCGTGGCGCGCCGACGCCGTGGCGACGCCGTCGAGCTCGAGGGGCAGGGAGACGTTCTCGAGCGCCGTCAGACCGGCGAGCAGGTTGAAGTCTTGGAACACGTAGCCGATGGTGCGTCGACGCAGCCGCGCCGTGTCGTTGCGCGAGAGGGTTGAGACGTCGGTCCCGTCGATGCGCACCTCGCCGCTGCTGGTTCGTTCGAGCGTGCCCGCGATGGTGAGCAGGGTGGATTTTCCCGAGCCGCTCGGTCCCATCACCGCGACCATCTCGCCGCGCGCGACTGCGACGGTGACGTCATTCAATGCGTGGACCTCAGTGTCGCCGGTGCCGTAGCTGCGGCTCACGTGGCGAAGTTCAAGGACGGGTGAGACGGATGGCGTCGTGCTGGTGGTCATGGGGCCAAGGTAACGAGTGGCGTCGGCGCAGGCTATGGGGGTCAACCCCGACGCGACCCCGAGGATTCAGGGTTTACCCCGAAGGCTTAGCCGAGTCGTTCGATGATGGCCGCGTTGGCCAGGCCGCCGCCCTCGCACATCGTCAGCAGGCCGTACCGGCCCGACGTGCGCTCGAGCTCGTTGAGCAGTGTCGCCATCAACTTGCCGCCCGAGGCGCCCAAGGGGTGGCCCAGCGCGATGGCCCCACCGTTGACGTTCACTTGGGCGAGGTCGGCGTGGTGCTCCTTCTGCCAGGCCAGCACCACCGAGGCAAAGGCCTCGTTGATCTCGACCAGGTCGATCTCGTCGAGGGTGAGACCCGCGCGCTCGAGAACCTTCGTCGTGGCCGGGATTGGACCGGTGAGCATGGTGATCGGATCGACACCGGCCAGGGCGAAGGAGTGGAAGCGCGCGCGCGGCGTGTAGCCCAGTTCGCGAGCGCGCTCCTCGCTCATCACGAGGACGGCGGACGCGCCGTCGGTGATCTGCGATGAGTTCCCCGCGGTCACCTTGCCGCCCTCCAAGAACGCGGGCTTGAGCTTGGCCAACGCCTCGACGCTGGTGTCCGCTCGGATCCCTTCGTCACTCGTCATCACGTCGCCGGTTGTCTGCCCCTCGTCGTCGCGCACGGCCACGGCCACGATCTCGTGGTCGAAGCGGCCCTCGGCGGTGGCGCGCGCGGCGCGACGGTGGCTCTCCACCGAGAACTCGTCGAGGTCCTCGCGGCTGATGCCCCACTGGTCGGCGATCATCTCGGCGCCGACGCCCTGATTTTTGAGCCCGCCCACCGGCTCGTAGCGCTCGCGCACTGACGGACCGAACGGGAAGCCGACGTCCGTGCCGACGGAGCTGCCCATCGGGACCCGAGTCATTGCCTCGACACCCGCCGCGACGACCACGTCGTACGCGCCCGCCATCACGCCCTGGGCCGCGAAATGCAAGGCCTGCTGAGATGAGCCGCACTGTCGGTCCACGGTGGTGGCCGGCACCGACTCCGGCCAGCCGGCCGCCAGCACCAGGTTGCGCCCGACGTTGAACGCCTGTTCGCCCACCTGGCTGACGCAGCCGACGATGACGTCGTCAATGAGCGCGGGGTCCAGGTCGTTGCGCGCGGCCAACGCGCGCAGGGCTTCTGCGCCTAGGTCGACGGCGTGCCATCCGCGCAGCTGACCGTTGCGCTTGCCGCCCGGTGTGCGCACGGCGTCCACGATGACCGCGTCCCTCATGATCTCTCCTTGGCCGGTCCCCGCATCGCGCAAATCCTACGCGCGGGCGCGAGAGTATCGTCTCGGGCGTGACGCCGCGTGATATGGACCGCTGGCTCGGTGACGGCGGCATGGAGATCATCGCGGCACTGGGTGGACAGCTGCGCGCGTACGGGGTGGATGGCGAGGACCTTGGGTGGGCCGAGGGCACCTTTGACCCGACGCCACTCGCGGCCAACCCGCACGGCACGGTCCAGGCGGGGGTTCACGCGGTGCTGCTCGACGCGGCGATGAACTTCGCGATCAACGCGGCCCTGACGGGGCGCGACCGCGCGGCCGCCACCATCCAACTGGCCACCGAGCTGGTGCGACCCGCCTCGATCGGGTCCGCGTACCTCCTGCGCGGCGACGTGGTGCGCATCGCGCGTCAGGTAGCCCACGCCGAAGCCACGATCACCAACGACGAAGGTGAGCTGATCAGCCGCGCGTCGGGCACCTTTCTGGTGCACCGCGAGGCGCCCGATCAGATGTGATTGGCCGGGATCTGGCCGAGGCGCCCGGCCTCGTAGTCCTCGAAGGCCTGCTGGAGCTCGGCGCGCGTGTTCATGACGAACGGCCCGTAGGCGGCGACGGTCTCACGGATCGGCTCGCCGCCGAGCACCAGCACCTCGAACGCCTGGGTGCGCGAGTCCTGGACCTCGTTGGCCGAGAGCATTAGATAGTCGCCATCGACGTGCACGGCCATCTGGCCCGCGTCGAGCGCCGCGCCCTCAAGTCCGACCGTGCCCTGACCGGCCAGCGCGTAGGTGAGCGCGTTGTAGCCCGGATTCCACGGCAGGGCGAGTCGCGCACCCGGCAGCAGTGACACGTGGACCAGCGAGATCGGTGTGTGGGTGTCGCCGGGGCCGGGGGTGTCGCCGAAGGAACCGGCGATGACGCGGATGACCGCGTCGCCGTTCTCGTTGGTGAGCAGTGCCACGCGTTGGGCCTCGATGTCCTGGTAGCGCGGGTTGGTCATCTTGAGGCGCGCCGGCAGGTTCACCCACAGCTGCACGCCGTGGAACAGTCCGCCCGAGTCGATCAGCGCGTCCGGCGGTCGCTCGATGTGCAGGATTCCCGAGCCGGCGGTCATCCACTGCGTCGCGCCGTTCTCGATGAGGCCGCCACCCCCGATGGAGTCCTGATGCTGGAAGGTCCCCTCCATCATGTAGGTGACCGTCTCGAACCCGCGGTGCGGGTGCCACGGCGTGCCCTTGGGCTCGCCGGGTCCGTAGTCGACCTCGCCCATCTGGTCCATGTGCACGAAGGGGTCGAGGTCAGCCAGGTCGACGCCGGCGAAGGCGCGGCGCACGGGAAATCCCTCGCCCTCCAGGCCGCGCGGCGCCGTGGTGACGGACTTGACGCGACGGACGCGATCGGTGTCGGCGGGTGCAACGACCTTGGGAAGTTCCAGCGGATTGTCAACGGTGATGGCGGGCATGGCGCAGATGGTACCGGTGGCTAGCGGTGGCGTGACCGGGCCGCGGCGCGCGCACGTTGGGCCACCACGACGACGATGGCGGCGCTGAGCACGAGCGCGACCTTGCCCGCGCCGAGGTTGAGCCCACCGACCGAGGTCGGCTTGCCGAGGTAGTCGGCCAACGACGCGCCCACCGGTCGGGTCAGCACATAGGCCGTCCAGAAGCACGCGACGGCGTTGAGGTGGCGCACCCGGTAGAGGTACGCCGGCACGAGGATCAGCAGCGCGAAGAGGATGAAGGAGCTCAGGTACCCGAGCCCCAGCGTGTAGGCCGTGAAGTCGCCGACCGCGGTGCCCAGTGCGAACGTGGTCAGCACGGCGGCCCAGTAGAAGAGTTCGCGCCGCGCGGTGTTGACCGAGCCCATCGACAGGGTCCCCTCGATGCGGTACCAGGAGACGAAGACGCCCGCCAACGCCAACGCGAACGAACCGGCCGACACCACGTAGGGGACGTGGAGCGCGACGTGGGCGACGTCGGCGCACATGGTGCCGAAGACCCCCACCATCACCACGGCCCACCAGTACGAGAGCACCAGGAAGCGCGGGGCGTAGAGCTGGTTCACCAGGGCCACTGCGAACACGACCGCCGCGCCGAGCACGGCCAGCTCGGGGTTGAAGCGGTGCACGAGGAAGTCTGACGTCGACTCGCCCATCGCGGTCGACAGGAGCTTGGCGGTCCAGAAGGTGCCGTCGACGCCAGCCACCTTGGTCGCGCGGAACCGTCGGGTCGTCCATCTCGCCAGGGTCAACTTTCGATCTCGTCCTCTACGTGGCGATCGCGAACCACTAGGCGCCGGTGTAGTGGTGGTCCACCGCGGCCAACGCGCGGCCCAGGCGCGCGAGGCCGTCGAGGGCCTCGTCGGCACTGATCGTGCACGGCGGCACGACGTGCACGCGATTGAAGTTGGAGAAGATGAGCAGGCGCTCGGCCGCGCAGGCGGCCAGCAACTCGGCCATGGCGGGAGAGGAGCCCCCGTACGGGGCCAAGGGCTCGCGCGTCGCGCGGTCCGTCACCAGCTCCAGCGCGAAGAAGACGCCGAGTCCACGGACCTCGCCGATGACCGGGTGGCGTTGCGCGAGCTCGTCGAGACCAGGTCGAAGAACCGTCTCGCCGATCTCAGCGGCGTGCTCAACCATGTGAGCGTCCTGCATCGCAGTGATGGTTGCGACGGCGGTGGCACAGGCCAGCGGGTGGCCCGAGTACGTCAGTCCGCCGGGGTAGACCCGATCCTTGAAGGTCGCGCAGATCGCCTCATTGATGACCACCCCGCCGAGGGGCACGTAGCCCGACGTCACACCCTTGGCGAAGGTCACCAAGTCGGGCTTGACGCCGAAGAGTTGGTAGGCGAACCACGCGCCGGCGCGTCCGAAGCCGGCCATGGTCTCGTCGACGATCATGACGATGCCAAAACGATCGCAGATCTCGCGAACGCCCGCCAGGTACCCGGGCGGCGGGACCATGATGCCGGCGGTGCCCGGAATGGTCTCCAGGATGATGGCCGCGATGGCGGACGGACCCTCAAAGGCAATGGTCGACTCGAGGTGTTCGAGGGCGCGTGCACACTCCTCGGCCTCAGTGGTTGCGTGGAAGGTCGAGCGATAGAGGTACGGACCGAAGAAGTGCACCACCCCGGCGGTGCCGAGGTCGTTGGGCCACCTGCGTGGATCGCCGGTCAAGTTAATCGAGGTGGACGTTGCGCCGTGATAGCTGCGATAGGTCGCCATCACCTTGTGGCGCCCGGTGTGCAGCCGCGCCATGCGCACCGCGTGCTCGACGGCCTCAGTGCCGCCGTTGGTGAAAAACACCTTGGCGGCGCCTTCAAAGGAGCGGTCGAGAATCATCTCGGCGGCGCGGTATCGCGCCTCGTAGCCGTGCTGGGGCGCGATCGTGGCCAGACGCCCCGCCTGATCCTGGATCGCCGCGACCACCGCCGGATGCTGGTGGCCGATGTTGGTGTTGACCAACTGGGAGGAGAAGTCGAGGTACATGGTGCCATCTTCGGTAATGACGTAGACGCCCCGGGCGTCGCGCACCATCATTGGATTGATGCTCCCTTGGGCCGACCAGGAGTGGAAAACGGACGCCTTTTCGCGCTCGACGCTGGTCAGGGTGGTGCGGTCGGTTGCCATGGTGTCCCTTCTCGACACTCAAACGCTAACGCACCGCTCACGCGGTCTCCTTGCCCGCGTGCGCGGCCGTGTAAGTGTCGGAGGCGGTCGGACAGGGCACCATCAAAGGGAAGGAACGAGATGAGAAAAGTGCAGTCGTTCATCGCGGTCGTGGCAGTTGTCGGCGGTGTGCTCGTCGGCGCCGCCGGATCGATGGCGGCGGCCACGGCCACGCCGTCGTGCAAGCCCACGCAGATGGTGGTGAGCCGCGGGTCGACCAACGGTGCCGCCGGCACGATTTACCACATCATTGTCTTCACCAACTCGGCGGGCACGTGCGCCATCTGGGGAACCCCGGCCATCCAACCCGTCGTGGGTCCGAGCCATCGCTCGGTTGGTCCGACGGCGGGCAACGCGTCGATGGGTCAGATGGCCGCTCGTCACGTACTCACCAAGGGCATGTCGGTGAGCGTCGACTACGGCGTGGTTGAGACGGGGAACTTTTCGCCGGCCAGTTGTCGGGCGAAGATCGCCGACGGCGTCGTGGTGTCGCTGCTGCCGTTCGTGAAGTCGACCTACGTCAAGATGTCGATCTCGGTGTGCACCCAACGGGTGAGCACCAAGAGTCGGTTGCTCTCGCCAGGTCGATTCGGCTAGCAGTCGTTACAGCGTGATGGCGACGTGGCGCCACGTCGCGCCGCCGTCACTCGTCACTTCGAGGTACGAGTAGGTGAAGTCCTCGCACGCCGCGAGCCCGTGACTCGCGTCAACGAAGACCATTGACAGAACGTCGGGACACGCGAGGCGGCCGACCGAGGTCACCGTGCGCGCGTGGTTGCTCACGCGCTCCAACTCATTGGCCGGGCCACCGCGGGCCAGGAACGCGAGGTTCCCCGACACCGGGTCAAAGAAGCCGCCGCCGGTTCCGGACACCGGCTTGGGCGTCGCGACGTAGGTCCAGGAGTGTGCGGTGTCGCTCGTGAACCAGAAACCTTCGAGCATCCCAGTCGAGCACTGCGCCCACACTGTCGTCGCTGAGGCCACGGTGAGCGCGCACCCAGCGACACTCAACAGTTGGGGCGAGGCAGTGAGCGTGAAGTCGCGACCCGAGTTTCGCGAGTGGACGACGAAGGCTCTCGAGCCGGTCTCGGTGACCCACACGTCGGTGCCCCGGGCGGCGACCGGGCCGAAGAAGCTTCCCCCAGCGCTCGTGCGACTGACGGGGATTCGTCTGCTCGTCCAGCGGTCAGCGCTGAGCGGCGAGCTCGCGAGACGAAAGTCCTGGCAGTACGGAACGGTCACCGCGCAATTGGCGACCTCGAGGTACAGCCTGGTGGTCGTCGCCGCCACCGACTCGATGACCCCGGGGACGCTGACGACGCGCCGATGCCACGTACGGGCTCCGTCAAAGGTCGCGTACAGAGTGCTTGACCGACCTGTGCCGACGATGGCGTATCCAACGCTCGCCGTGGCGAAGACCAGTCTGCTGAGCGTGCCCGTTGTGCTGCTGGACAACGGCGAGACCGGGGGGAGTGCCACGGGGGCGTACCGGGTGGCACTGACAGTAGTGCGGTAGGACTCGAGGCAGAGGGGGCGGGCGCACGTGAACGTCGCGACGACGTACACGGTTGACGTTCCCGGGACCCGAGCGAGTAGTTGGGGCAAGGGGCGGTTGACGGCGCTTGATGACCGCACGGGCGTCGCGAGGACCGCGAGCAGGGCCAACGCCAGTAGGAGTGGCGTGATTGCACGAGGCCGACAGAGCATTCGAGGGCAACTTATCCGACGTTGCGCGTGGTCACGGTGTTCGTGGGGGTCGAGCGGGGATGTGGGGAGCATCAGCCACCACGAACGTGCGTCGACGACCGATCATTGGTCCCCTTCTTCTAATCTACGAATCAGCAGCCCAATCCGACGCATCGCACTGCGAATCGGCCACTGTCGGCGATCGAACCCGAGGAGGAGCATGGCTTCACCCCCCAAAACGCCTGGCCGACGAGAGCCGAGATCTCGTCCGCCGGAAACGGCCCGAGCGGACCGAATTGCCGTTCGGCCTCGCGCGCAACCTCGGTGATGAGATCGAGCCATCCCAATAGAAGTTGTCGAACACTTTGGCCGATCGCTGGGTCCGACCATCCCGCGGCGCTCATCTCCTGGAGCACGCGGACGAAACCGGACTTTAGGTCGTCTTCTAAAAAGTCGCACGCCTGCTCGTAGCGCAACCAGAGCGGCTGATCCGCGGCATACATATCGGTTTGGCGCGCCAGGCGGCGGTCACTCTCGGCTCCGATCAGGTCCAGGACCAACTGCTGCTTGGAACCAAAGTGGTAGTGGACCTGGGACATCCGAGCGGTACATCCGCGAGTGGCTGAGCGCTCAGGCCGCGGGCGGTTTCGTCACCTGCGACCACGACTCGGGCAGGTTCAACCTGCCCCCGGAGCACGCCGTCGCCCTGACCGATGAGAGCAGCCCCGCGTTCCTTCCCGGGTTCTTTCAGTTGGCCCTCGGCTCGCTACACGATTCGCCCCGGATCATTGAAGCGGCCAAGACGGGTGCCGGTATCGCGTGGGGCGATCACGTTGCGGACGTTCCTGATGGCTGCGAACGCTTCTTCCGGCCTGGCTACAACGCGAACTTGATTTCGACGTGGCTGCCCGCACTCGACGGTGTCACCGAGAAGCTCCAGCGCGGAATTTCCGTGGCCGATGTCGGGTGCGGGCACGGAGCGTCGACGGTCCTCATGGCCCAGGCGTTTCCCGCATCGACCTTCGTCGGCTCGGACTGTCACGAGGAGTCGATTGAGACCGCGCGAGAGCGTGCGCAGTCCGCGGGCGTCTCGAACCGAGTCCGATTCGACGCTGCCCCGGCCTCCACGTTCAAGGGCCAGAACTTCGACCTCGTCACGATGTTCGACTGCCTCCACGACATGGGCGACCCGGTGGGCGCGGCCCGGCATATCCGCGAGTCGCTCGCACCAGACGGCACTTGGATGTTCGTGGAGCCGGCAGCCGGCGACCAACTCTCGGACAATCTGAATCCGGTCGGGAGGGCTTACTACTCATTCTCCACCCTGCTGTGCTGCCCCTCGTCTCTGTCACAGGACGTGGGTCTGGCTCTCGGCGCCCAGGCTGGCGAGGCGAGGATCCGCGACGTGGTCACCGTCGCGGGATTCAGTCGCTTCCAGAGGGTCAGCGAGACGCCGTTCAACATCGTCTACGAAGCGCGGCCGTGATTTTGCGGCGTCGTGACTCTTCGAGGTCACGGCACGAATCACGACTCTAAGTTCCGCCAACTGAAGCCATCTGCTCGACGTGAAGTCGAGGAGGTGGCTCGCGTTGGTCGTGGCAGCGATCAGGTTGATCGATTTCGGTTGACGGCCTTCTGAGTCGAATACTTCGGGCTAACGGGGGGACTTGAGGTGTACATTCGCTTGACGTAACGGCGGGAGTGCACATGCTGACTTGGAATCCGTATCTCCTCGGCAACAACGCACCGGTATCGACCGAAGAGACCATCACCGAGCTCGACGTGACGGGCTCGTTGCCATCGAGTCTCCACGGACGGTACCTTCGAAACGGCCCGAATCCCATCTCAGCACCCGATGACAGTACGTACCACTGGTTTGCCGGTGACGGCATGGTGCACGGGATACGGATTAACGACGGCCGCGCCGCCTGGTACCGAAACCGCTGGGTTCGCTCAGAAGTGGTTGCGCGCGCGCTCGGTGAACAGCCACGTCCCGGACCAATCGTGGAAGGGATGGACTTCGCGGCGAACACCAACGTCATTGTCCAGGCCGGCCGGACGTACGCGATCGTCGAAGCGGGCTTTCGCCCCTACGAACTGAACTACGAGCTCGAGACCGTCGGGCCTTGCGATCTCCAGGGCACGCTTCCGGGGGGCTACACCGCGCACCCGAAGCGCGACCCACACACCGGCGAACTGCACGCGATCTCGTACTACTGGGGTTGGGGTAATCAGGTGCAGTACACCGTCATTGGTGTGGACGGGCGAGTGCGCAAGATCGTCGATGTACCGGTGGGCGGCATGACCTCGGTCCACGACATGTCCCTCACCACGAAGTACGTCGTGATCTATGACCTGCCCGTTGTTTTCAGCGTGGAGGCACTGACGGGTGGATACACCTTTCCGTACCGGTGGACGGACGACTATCGGCCCCGGGTTGGCCTCCTTCCCCTCGAGGGAGGTGCCGACGACGTGGTGTGGTGCGACGTGGACCCCTGCTACGTGTTTCATCCGATGAACGCCTTTGACGAAAACGGGGCGGTCGTCGTGGACCTGATACGCCATCGAAAGATGTTCGCTACCGACATCTACGGGCCGAACGAAGGTACCCCGTGGTTGGAAAGGTGGCGGATCGACCCCGCGTTGGGCAAGGTCACGACCGAACTACTTGACGACCGCGCACAAGAGTTCCCCAGGGTTGATGAGCGGGTGGTTGGGCGCCAGCATCGCTACGGATATAGCGCCGCCATCAAGACCAGTGACGATGGTGAAGCGGGAGTGACAATGGGTTCGACGCTGTTCAAGCACGACATGGTGGCCGGGACGAGCGAGCTGCATCACCTGCGTGGAGGGGCCGGAGAGGCGGTCTTTGTCCCGGAGAGCGCATCGTCGGAAGAGGACGACGGCTACGTGCTCAGTTTGGTCCTTGACGAAGAGCGGGGCGCCACCGATCTCCTTGTCCTGGCGTCGCAGGACTTCGCCGGAGACCCCGTGGCCGTGGTGCACCTTCCCGTGCGCGTGCCGTATGGCTTTCACGGCAACTGGGCACCTGACATCGACTAGTTAGTCTCGACACTCGTTCGAGCACCCGTCCAAACGAACGGGGACTGTATTCCCGAATCCCTCGTGGTGGGGCATTCGGACAACTGTAAATCCCGAGTGCTTGAACGTGAAGGACGATTGAGATCTGATCGTCACACCAGTGGACCTGATTTTGGTCACCAAGATTCGGACTCTTCGTCACCGGCACATTCCATTAGTAGGTCAGCTTGCTAGCGGGACTCTTGATGTGTGCCCCCTGCTGTACCCTGGAAACTGTAGGCACTATAGGTCTTATAGTGTAGGTGATGCAGGACAGATAATGTAGGAGCTAAGGGTCAGAAAGTGTAGGCGGTATAGAACGACGGAGCGTGCGCGGTCTGGAAAAGACGCAGTTGACTGTGGAGGAACAGTGGAGTATCGACAAAGAGTAATTGACGGGCTCCTAGCCGCCAGGCTCACTTCATCAGGGGCCGTTCTACTAGAAGGACCTAAGGCGTCTGGCAAGACGTTCACCGCCGAGCAGCACGCCAAGAGTTTCGTCTACCTGGATACCGACGAAGCCGCCCGACAAGCGCTCCAGATAGATCCCTCCGTTGTGCTGGACGGCGCGCCGCCGCAACTCATCGACGAGTGGCAACTCGACGGGACCAACGTATGGAACTACGTGCGGGCAGAGGTGAACCGACGTAACGAGGTAGGTCAGTTCATTCTCACAGGATCTTCAGTCCCCGATGATGACGTCCGCCGGCATTCCGGAGCTGGAAGATTTGCAAGGCTAACTATGCGCACCATGAGTCTCTTCGAAAGTGGGGAGTCCTCGGGCCACATGTCGCTATCGGAGTTAATGACAGGAGACCGTCCGACCGCTTCGCCCCCGCCGTTCACAGCCAGAGATATCGCGGAACTGGTGGTGCGTGGCGGGTGGCCCCTCAACATAGGGAAATCCGCGGTGGCTTCGTCCAGAGCCAACATTGACTATCTGAAGACCATCGTAGAAGTAGATGTACCGAGAATTGGTGGCGCACGACGAGATCCTGCAAGTGCGCTTCGTCTTGCGCGGGCGTTGGCAAGAAACGTGGCAATGGAGCAAAGAGTAAAGCGGTTAGCAGCTGACGTCGCTGGAGAAAACGAAGGACTCGCACGCACCACGGTCTACGACCACCTCGGTATCTTCGAGCGTCTAATGGTGATCGAAGAACAGCCGCCGTGGACGGTCCACCTTCGGTCGAGAGCAACGCTTCTCAAAGCCTCACGAACTCATTTCGTCGACCCTTCGCTTGCTGCCGCCGCGCTACAAGCGGGTACCGGACGACTAGTCAAAGATCTCAACTACCTGGGGCTCCTTTTCGAGTCGCTTGTGGTCCGTGACTGCCGTGTCTACGCCAGTCCACTGGATGGGACTGTGTACCACTACCGGGACAGTGACGGCCTCGAAGTCGACGTCATAGTTCAGACGGCTGACGGGAGGTGGGGAGCTTTCGAGGTAAAGCTTGGCGCTGCTCAGGTCGATCTGGCGGCGGCCAAGCTGGTGACGTTTGCTGCGAAAGTCGATACCACCAAGTCAGGAATGCCCGCGGTGTTAGGAGTAATCACGTCCTCTGGCTACGGCTACACCCGCCCCGACGGAATCGTGGTCGTACCGATAGGTTCATTTGGCCCGTGATGGGCCAGAGGACTTGGCCAGAGACTGCGCGCGCTGCCACTTTTCCGAACGCTTTGGGATGATTTGTCCGAATGTATCGTGGTGGGGCTAGTAAGAATCGAACTTACGACCTCGTCATTATCAGTGACGCGCTCTAACCGACTGAGCTATAGCCCCGCAGGGGAACCAATCTACACGAGGCCCATGGACGCTATGGAGTGACACCGTCGCGAAGGCGCGCCACGAATGACTGACTCGCCGTTGCCAACAACGTCCCACTCTCGCTCCACAAGAATGCCGTACCTTGGCCGAAACCCGCGTGAAGCGAGTGCATGTGAATGTCGCAGAGCACCCACTCAGTGGGCTCCAGCGTCGCGATCCGCAGCGTGTTGTCCACGCTGCGGCCGTGGGTGCGAAGCCCTAGCGGCTCCATCGCCCCGCCGGAGACGAAGTCGCCGAAGATCGCGAGCGTTGCCGCCGATGGCTCCAGGTGGCCCGGGAGGCGGACCCACAGCGCGGAGTTCGGCGAACCCGGCGTGCCGTCGAGTTCCTCGAGCCGCCGTCCCAGCGCGGTGCGACTCTCAATGTGCGCGAACAGGTTGGTCCCCAGGGCCGCGGGCAGGTGACGAGCGGGGCAGTCGAGTGGCCGTGCGACGTCGGGCATCTGCGTCCATGGGCTGGGTGACGCCAGGTCCCCCGTGCCGAGAGCGGCATTGACGGTAAGGATCTCGCGACCGTCAACGAGCGCGATAGCGCGCGCTTGAGTCACGTGACGCCCCACCGCCGCGAGCTCCGTTGTCACGGTCACCGTGGCGTGGGTGGGCGCGTGAGCGAGGTACTGGGCGCTGCCCCACGCCGTCGGTCGTCCGCTGGCCTCTTCGAGTGCCGCGAGCCCGGCGGCGAGTCCCGCGCCGCCGTAGAGGAACTGACCCGGCGTGATCAGCCGCTCGGTCACGGTGAACGACCAGGTGGTGTCATCGACGCGCGTCAAGCCCAAGAAGTCGCGCAGGTCCACGAGCGCCGACATTACCGGCACGGGCTGGGGCGGGTTCCGGGCAGACTGGCACGGTGATCGATTCGCGCTTCATCTACCTCGCGGCGGCGATTGCGCTCTACGGCGTGTACGACTACATTCGCTCCACGCTGCGCGGCGACACGCTGCCCAACCGGGTGTCGTGGGGGCTGTGGGGACTCGAAGGTGTGCTGGGGTTCGTTGACGAGCTCCAACAGCACGTAGGTCCGGCGGCGTACATGACGCTGATGTTCGGTGTCGTGCCGCTCATGGTGGTGGCCGCGTCCTTCGTGAGCCGCCACGGCGTATGGCGGATTGACGGTTTTGACATCGTCTGCGGTGTGATCTCGCTGCTGGGCATCCTCTTCTGGGGAGTCGTTGGTCAGGCGACCATCGCGCTCATCGCGTTCATCTCCGCGGACCAGGTGGCGGCGCTGCCGACGATCCGCAAGTCGTGGCGAGCGCCGGAGACCGAGTCATCGAAGATCTTTGTGGCCGGTATCTTCAACGCAGCCATCACGCTGTTCACGTTGCGCCACTTCACCACCGGTGGTGTGGTGTTCCCGGGGGCGGTCCTGGTGTGCGACACGGTCGTCGCAGTGCTGATCGCCGGACGACTCGGCCCGCGCTGGCGGGCCGCTCGCGCCCAAAAGCTGATTTCGGTGCCGTGATGGTGAGCCCCGCGGAGGAGGGCCGCGAAGCCGGGCGCCAGGTGCGCTCCGACACCCCCCGCCGAGCGCTGGCCGACGTGCCCGGGCGACCGAAGGACTATGACCCGGTCGCTCGGCTTCTCTGGCAGGGCGAAAGTCTGGTGACGAGCCTCTTGCCGCTGCGATACCAGCGGATGGGCGCAAGTGAGTTCGCGTTCCTGCGCGGGGCGGCGTTGCTCATGACCGACGACCTCGCCCGGGGGGCCGCGACCACGCTCGAGGTGCAGATCGGCGGGGACGCCCACGTAGCCAACTTCGGGGTCTTCTCCTCGCCCGAACGCCGGCCCGTCTTTGACCTCAACGACTTCGACGAGACCGATCGTGGTCCCTTCGAGTGGGACGTGAAGCGCCTCGTGACATCCCTCGTAGTGGTGGCCGGGCAGGGTGGGTACGACGGTGCGGCCATAACGGCGCTCGCTGAAGACGCCGCGTCGTCCTACCAGCGGTCGCTGGCGGTCTTCGCGGCCATGCCGCGACTCGACGTCTGGTACGCCGCGCTGGACGTCGAGTCCGGACTCGGCGAGCTACGGGGATTCTTCACCGACGGAGCCGCTCGAAGGGTCGACGACGTGATTCGGCGCGCCAAGAGCAAGGAGCCGCGAACCTTCGCCCGACTGGTCGACGTGGTGAACGGCCGTCCGACGATTCGTTTGGACCCGCCTCACGTGTCGGCGCTGGGCAACGTGACTGACGGCGCTTTGTTGACCCGCGACGACTTGGAGCGCGTGCTGGAGGGCTACGCGGCGACCCTGTCCAATGACCGACGAGTGCTGGCCCGCCAGTTCACCCTTGTTGACGTGGCTCACCTGGTGCGCGGCGTGGGCTCGGTCGGTACTCAGTGCTTCGCCGTCTTGCTGACCGGGCGTGACGCCTCGGACCTGCTGTTCCTGCAGGTCAAGGAGGCCGAGCGATCGGTGATCGCGGTCGCGCGCGACATGAGTGAGTCCCGCGACGCGGGCGAGCGCGTGGTCGAGGGTCAGCGACTCATGCAGGCGACGCCGGACGCGCTGCTCGGATGGCACTCGGTCGACGTCGACGGCTCGAGTCGCAGTTTCTACGTTCGCCAGCTCTACGACCAGCGCGCCTCGGTGGCCCTCGATCGGTTGTCACTGACGCAACTTCGCTCCTACGGTCGAGCGTGCGCGTGGGTGTTGGCCAGGGCCCACGCCCGTTCGGGACGCGCGTCCGAGATTGCTGGGTACGTGGGCGACGGACGCCAGTTCTCGCGGTCCGTGAGCGCCTTCGCGCTCGCGTACCGCGAGCGCAACGCGAGTGACCTGCGTGCGTTCACCAAGGCCGTGGAGCAGGGGCGGATTCCGGCCGCGACGTGACCGGGTGGCTGCCCTTCCACTGGCATCTCGGCGAGCTGGCCTTCATCGTGGTCGCCGGGTTGGCGCACCACCTCGTCGTGTGCGATCAGCGCCTGCGCCGTCGCGCGGAGTTGGCCCTCGTGATGCTGGTCGTCGTCGTTGTCTGGCCGATCGGCGACCTAGCCGCATCGGTGTCGCTGACGGTAGCGACCCTGCAGCGACTCGTCATCATGCTGGCGGTCGCGCCGCTGCTCCTGCGCGCGACGCCCACGTCGGTGTTCGAGTCGTTGACCCGTCCGGCATCGGTCGATCGGGCCCTTCGCGTCCTCTCTCACCCCGGCATGGCCCTGGCGGTGGTGACGGCGCTCGGCACGACCACGCTGATCACCCCGGTGGTCGACTGGGGTGCCCATTCGGCCGTGGGGCGCGACGCCATCGTGGTGGCAACCCTGGGCGCCGGGCTGCTGCTGTGGCTGCCGGTCATCCACGTCGTCCCGGGGACTCGGGTCTTGTCGCCGATTGCGCGCGCCGGCTACGTGTTCGCGTCATCGATCGTGGTGACCAGCCTCTCGATCGTCTGGATCTTCGCGCGTCATTCGCTCTACCCGGCGCTTCACCACCAGAGTGAGTTGCACTTGAGCGCGCTGCTCGACCAGCAACTGGCGGGCTTCGTGGCCAAACTCGGCGCGTACGCGCCCATGTGGGCCATTGCGTTCGTTATCTTCTCGCGGGCTGACCGTGACGTCGTTCCGGTGGAAGAGGCGCCGCTCCATTGGGCGGACGTTCAGCGAGAGCTCTTGCGCGTCGATCGACAGCGGGTCCGGGATCTACGGCGACACAAAGCATCGTGAGGGTCCGTTGGTAGAGTGGGCACCCGCGGGGACGTAGCTCAGTTGGTAGAGCGCGGGCTTTGCAAGCCTGAGGTCGTGGGTTCGATCCCCATCGTCTCCACCCTGGGGGCTCAGCGGAATGACGGACCACGTAGCGCGACTCGTGCCGGTGGCTCCCCGACGGGACTGGTCCGGAGACTGCGTAATCGCCGGCGGCCGGACGACTAAGGCGCGACGATGCCAGCGGCCGTCGCCGAACATCGGCTAAATGAGACAAACCAGTGCGAGCTCTCGCGGTCCACTAGCACGTGGGCGCTTTCGGCACCTTCGAGGACGGGAACGCGACGCAGACGATGTCAGTCCGGTAGATGATCACGACCCCGTACTTCACGCGGGTCACCGGACCACCCGCGGGGGTCATTGACAGCACGGTCAGCAGGTGCCATTGCAAGGCCCGGAACTGGGAGGTAGCGGTCAGGACTGCGCTGGGTGAGGGCGGGTACGCGGCTGCGTCGTCTCTCGCGAGGATCGCCGCGTTGACGGCGATCTGCTGAGCGAGGAGCGTTCCCACAAACCCGGCGCACCGGCGCCGGATGGATTTGGCCGCCTCGGACAGGGACGTCGAACCGATGGCGGTCTGGTGATGGATCGTGGACAAGCAGCCGGCGACGGCGGTGGGCGTTTGAGAAACATTTAAACCCGGCGTGAACATTTCCACCGCAACGAACTCCGACGTGGACGCTTGGCGGGCCGCGGCCAGGTCCGCGTGCAGCGCCGCGGGAGCCGTCTCTAACGCGACGTCGAGCGAGCTCTCGATCTCCTGAATCGCGGCCATGACCCGCTGGATTTGAAGCTGGGTCGGGGCAGACGTGATCGTCGGCCAGTGGGTGGCCGTGTAGGTCGGAGAGCCCGGGAGCTCAGCGATCGCGGAACAGAATCTGGTCACTGGCGTCGTGTTCGCCCGGCGGGGGTCGTCGACGTCGCTACGACGCCCGCGCCCAAGACCAACGCCCCCAACACCAGTGTCGCACTGGCCACAATGACACGCGTCGTCGAAGCGCCCGCCACCTTTCGAACAGTAACAAGTGTGGGCACACACGTCGCCCCACGACGCGCGGACCGCCACGGTCTTTCGTCTCTGTCTCCGAGCGAATCTAGACTCGCGAGGACTTCGCGGGAGGGTTCAGTGGACGACGAATCGAAGCGTTCGGAGATGTTCGTCTTCGCCGACGGGTATGTCGAGGCGGAGGCCGTGCGTCACCCCATGTTCGCGACGTATATCGGTGTGTCGGGTTTTGACGACCGCCTCGACGACTTCTCAATGGACGGGGCTCGTGAGAGCCGCGACGCCGTGCGACAGGCGCTCGCTGCTCTCGAGACCCTCGAGGTGTCCGGGCTCGCCGATAAGGTGGCGCACGCCGTCATGACCGAGCGGCTCGAGGCCACGAGAGGACTACTCGAGAAATTCGAGATGGTCTCGACGGTGTCAGTGATGAACTCACCGGTCGGCGAGGTGCGTCAGGTCTTCGAACTGATGTCGACGACGTCGGCCGACGACGCGCAGGTCATCCGACGCCGTCTCGACGCCGTCGAGGGCGCCATGTCGTCGTGGCGTGAGGGACTGGACGAGGCCGCGGACACGGGGCACGTGGCCCCACGACGTCAATCGTTGGGCATCGCCGACCAGGCGGCCCTCCACGCCGAAGGCTCCTATGTGGCCTTCGCGCGTCGAGTGGCTCAGGAGTGTGGCGTCGACTTCGAGGATTCCGGGTTGGCGGGTGCCGCGTCCGTGGCTCAGGACGCGCTTGGCGAGACCTCGGCTTGGCTCCGCGAGGAGTACGCACCGCGCTGTCGCGAGAGCGACGCCGCGGGTCCGGATCGCTACGCGCTCTGGTCGTCGTACTTCAACGGGACAGAAGTGGACTTTGACGAGCTCTACAGCTGGGGGGTGGATGAGCTTCGCCGCATCCACGATCGGATGGTGAGCCTCGGCCAGCGTCTCGCGCCCTCGGCGACGTCTCTCGTTGAGGTAGCCGACGTGCTCGACCGTGATGACGCCGGGGCCATCGTCGGCGAGGACGCGCTGCTGGAGCGACTCGAGTCCTTCATCGAGACCGCGGTGGGGACACTTAACGGCGTGCATTTCGACATCGACCCGCGCGTCCAGCGCTGTGATGCGCGGATCGCCCCGGAGGGTTCGGCCGCTGCGCCGTACTACATCGGCGCGAGCGAGGATCTGACACGGCCGGGGACGACGTGGTACCCAACGATGGGCGCGACGAGGTTCCCGTGGTGGCGCATCGCCTCGACCTGGTACCACGAGTCGGTGCCCGGCCACCACCTCCAGGACGCCAGCATTGTGCTCCGGCGCGATCAGCTGAGCCGCTTTCAGCGATCCATGGCCTGGACCAGCGGCGTCGGTGAGGGGTGGGCCCTCTACGCCGAGCGCTTCATGGATGAACTCAACGCCTTCAGCCCCGCCGAGGAGTTCGGCTACCTGTCAGGCCAGGCCCTGCGCGCGGCGCGGATCGTCGTCGACCTCGGCCTGCACCTTGGCTACCCGATCCCCAACGCGTACGACGACGCGTTGGGGGAGACGGGAACGGCGGGCCAGCGCTGGACGCCCGATCGTGCGGTGGCGCTCGTCGAGCGCTGGGTGCTCGAGCCGCACGACTACGCCGTCTCCGAGGTCGATCGTTACCTTGGGGGGCCGGGTCAGGCCATCGCCTACAAGCTGGGCGAGAGGACCTGGATGAGTGTGCGCGACGACGCGCGTCGACGTCTCGCCGACCAGTTCGACCTCATGGGTTTCCACGCCGCGGCCCTGGGAATCGGGCCGATGGGTCTGGCGCCCTTCGTCGATCTCATGGGACGCTGGCGCGGCGGCGCCGACTTTGCAGATGCCGATCGTTAACTATTTTGAGTCGCGTGAACGCCATCGAGGTGACCGGGCTGGTTCGTCGTTACGGCGACTTCACCGCGGTTGACGACTTCGACCTGACCTTGGCGACCGGCGAGTGCGTCGCCATGCTCGGTCCCAACGGAGCCGGCAAGACCACCACCGTCGAGATCCTCGAGGGGTACCGACACCGTGACGCCGGCTCGGTCAGCGTGTTGGGCGAGGACCCGGCCCACGCGAATCGCGCGTGGCGCCAACGCATTGGGATCGTGCTCCAGTCGGCTGATGACCTTCTCTACGCGACCGTGCGCGAGGCGCTCGAACACTTCGCGCGCTACTACGATCACCCGCGCGGCGCCGCGGACGTCGCGGTTCTGGTCGGACTCGAAGAGAAGATCGATCAGAGGATCGGACTCCTGTCCGGGGGCCAGCGCCGGCGCTTGGACGTGGCCCTGGGCGTGGTGGGCCAGCCAGAGTTGCTGTTCCTCGACGAGCCGACCACCGGTTTCGATCCGGAAGCCCGGCGGGTCTTTTGGCAGCTGATTGAACGGCTTAAGAGCGAAGGGGTCACGATTCTGTTGACCACTCACTACCTGGACGAGGCGGACGCCCTGGCCGATCGAGTCATCGTGATCAATCGGGGCAAGAAGGTCGCCGACACGACGCCGGCCGACCTGGGTAGCCGCAACGAGGGGCGCATTGTGGTTCGCTGGCGCGAGAACGACGCGGTCCACGAAGAGGTCACGGCGACCCCCGCCGCGTTCATCGCGTCACTCAGCGCGCGTTTTGGAGGTGAGGTTCCGGGTTTGGAGGTCCTGCGGCCAACTCTCGAGGAGGCGTACCTCGAACTGGTGGAGGAGTCGAAGTGACCAACCTTCCGGCGCTCTACGTACGTCGAATCCGGTTCGAAATCCGGTTGCTACTGCGCGACCGCAGCACGGTGATGTTTTCCATGCTTCTGCCCGTCTTCCTCCTCGCCATCTTCGGGTCCGTCTTCAACAATCAGAAGCTGTCGTACGGAGTCAGCTTCGCGCAGTACTTCGTCGCGGGTATGTTGGCCTCGAGCTTGCTCTATAGCTCCTTCCAGCTCCTGGCGATCGACATCCCCGCCGAGCGCATCAACGGGACCCTGAAACGGCTGGTCGGCTCGCCGATGCCCCGCAGTGTCTACTTCGTCGGCAAGTTCGGCGCCTCGGTGTTCATTTACGTCCTCCAAGCGATCGTCCTGCTGGCGCTTGGCCACTTCGCGTATCACGTGCACCTGCCCAGCGCCTCGGGACGATGGGTTGAGTTCGCCTGGATCAGCGTGCTGGGTCTGGTGTCGAGCTCGCTGCTGGGCATCGCATTTTCGAGCTTGGCGCGCGACGGCAAGTCGGCGTCGGCCATGGCGGCGCCGTTGGTGCTCTTCTTCCAGTTCACGTCGGGCGTCTATTTCATCTACGCCAAATTGCCGTCATGGATGCAGCACGTCTCGACACTGTTCCCGCTCAAGTGGATGGCCCAGGCCATGCGCGGGGTGTTCCTGCCGCGCGCCTACGCGCACGCCGAAGTGGCCCACAGCTTCGAGTTCGGGCGCGCCGCCCTGGTGCTGGCACTCTGGACGGTGATCGCCGCGTTGCTGTGCGGCTTCACCTTCCGATGGACGGCCAAGGACTCGGACTAGTTACCGTCGGCCTCAGGTCGTGGCGTCGCCTCCCGCGAGGCCGTAGGCGGTCATCGACACCGATCCCATGGTGGTGCCCCTGACCAGCACGTCGGGCACCTCGCCCGCCGCGTCGGCCAGGCCGGCCACGTAGGCCAGGGGCAAGAAGTGGTCCGCGGTGGGCGCACAGCGCGGATAGTCGTCGTGACTCGTGAGCTCGTTAAAGCGACTCGGCTGATCCACCATGAGTTCGCGCACGTCGTCGTCGAAGCGCTGGGCCCAGTCGTAGACCACGTCGGCGTCGCCGGTCATGGCGCGCAGGTTGTGCACCACGTTGCCGCTGCCCAGGATGAGCACGCCTTCGTCGCGCAGCGGCGCGAGGCGTCGGCCCAGGTCGACGTGATACTCCACCGGCTTGGCCGCGTCGATGGAGAGCTGCACGACCGGCACGTCGGCGGCGGGGAACATGTGCGCCAGCACCGACCAGGTGCCGTGGTCAATGCCCCAGGAGTCTTCGTCGAGCCCGACCCACACCGGGTCCACCACGGAGGCCACGCGCTGGGCCAGCTCCGGCGAACCGGGCGCCGGGTACGTGAAGTCAAAGAGTGGGCGCGGGAAGCCATAGAAGTCGTGGATCACGCGCGGGTTCGCCGCGGAGGTGACCGCCGTGGCGTTGACGAACCAGTGGGCCGAGATCGCCAATATTGCGGTGGGTCGCGGCAGGGCGCGACCGTAATCGGCCCACGCGTCGGTGTAGCGGTTGGTTTCGAGCGCGTTCATCGGGCTGCCGTGTCCGATGAACGCCGCGGGCATTCTCGCCATGGTCGTCCTCGTGGTTGATCTGGGTCCACCGTAGCGGTGGACGTTGCGTCACCTCAGCACGCGGTGGCTACGTCTGGTTTCGGTAGTGCTCGCGCCAGATGAGTCGGTAGACCTTGGACTTTCGCGGGATGGTGCGCAGACCCGGGATGAAGGGCACCAGCAGCAGCGCGACGGAGAGCACCATCATGGTGCCCCAGACCAGCGCGTCGGCGTTGGAGCTCGACGAGAACGGTGGGACCTGATACCAGAAGGTGTAGAGCCACAGCCAGGCCTGACCCGGGTAGCCGCCCGTCTCGTTCATCATTCCCCACTGCGAGCCGGTGAGGTGTTGGGTGGCCGCCTGATTCGACAGGTAACTGCCGTCGCTCAGGAAGAGCAGCACCTTGGTGTAGTCGGTGGTGTAGAAGCCGTGGCCCGTTACGAGCGCCTGGTCGAGGGCCCCCGACCTCGCCATGGCGGTCAGCGCGTCGATCATCACCGGGAGCGGCCCGCCGCCCGGGCCGGGGAAGACCACCAGGCCCTGCTTGTAGTAGATCTTGGGGATCTCCTTGGTCACCGTGGTGACCCACGCGCTGCGCTGGGCCTTGGAGGCGGCGTTCCAGGTCGCCAGCGCCGGGGTCAGGCTCGTGCCCGCGGGTAGCGACTCCAGAGGAGTGACCACGAAGTCCTTGGTGGTGTTGAGCGGGATGCGCACGCCCACCCACTGGGCCAAGTGCAAGAAGCCAATGTCCTGGCCGGTCGCGGCGTGGTTGTAGGGCGGACCGTATCCGGCCGTGGTCGTGGTGCCGTTCATCTCGTTGATTGCGGTTGTGGCGAAGTCGATCGGCATGGCGTTGGACCAAGTCTTGATCGTGACCTGCTTCTCATCCGGTGAGCCAAAGAGGCTCGCCAGCAGGACCGTCAGAAGCACGATCACCACGAGGGCGATCGTGCCCTCCTTGATGATGTCGTAGGGGGCGTGGCCGCCCTTGTACTCGGGCGCGTCGACGTCGGGGCGAAACCTCTTCACGAGGGGGTCCCGACGGTGGCGTTCTCCTCGAAGGGTGGCACGACGCCCTTGAGGCGCACCAGCACGACGTGCAGGGCGGTCAGGGCCACGGCGGCCAGCGGCAGCAGCACGATGTGCCACATCAGCATCTGGCCGAGGTTGAGCACGTTGAAGTAGGCGCCGGCGCCGGTCGCGTTGATGCCGTCCTTGGCCTGGGTGGTGATCCACTGCGAATCGAAGTTGGTCTGGGAGGCGTAGCCCGTGAAGGCGGTGGCGATCGAGGTGAGGAAGAGGACCACCCCGGTCATCCAGGTCAGCGAGCGTCCGCCGCGCCAGGCGGCCATGAAGTACTTACCCCACAGGTGCACGACCATGGCGAAGAAGAAGATCTCGACGCTCCACAGGTGCATCGAATTGACGAAGTGTCCCACGTAGGACTGGTGCCACCACTGGGGACCACGTATCGCCAGCAGGCAGCCCGTGGCGATGACGACGCCGAGCGCGGCGAGGGTGGCCACACCGAACACGTAGATCCACGACGCCACGTAGGCCGGCTGCGTGTCGGGCAGGACCTTCTCGGGCGGGAGCTTGCCGGCGACGCGTTTGCGCAGCCGCGTGGTCCACTGGCGATCGATCTGCTCGGTGCTCATCGGTTCTCCTTGCGCGAGCGTCGGCCCGGAAACGGCAGCAGGAGCGCGGCGATGAACGTGGCGAGCATCAGGCAGATGACGATGAAGTTGCCCACACTGAGATAGAACCAGTGCCAGTGGATGTAGTGCCCAGGATGGTCAAGTGGCACCAACGCGCCGAAATGCGAAAAAAAACCCATGATGCCCCTGATTCTCCCCCTAGACCGACCATAACTCTCGCACGCCTACGACTCAGTCACTACGGGACCAAGGTCACATCACCACGGTTTACGGCGCCGCCCGACGGGTTCCGGGCTCGCGGTCGTGGGCGCTCTGGCGCAAGTGGAACTGCGTGACACCAATCGTCAGCGACACCGCGCCGACGACGTGGAGTTCGACCAGGGCGGCGGGAAGGTGCGTGAGGTACTGGGTGAGGCCGATGGCCGCCTGGACCGTGGCGATCACCACCAAACGGCGCACCCCGAGGCGCAGCGCCGCGGGCACGTCGGCGCGCCAGATCGACACCAGCATCCCGCTGACCAGTCCGATGAAGAGCACTGCGGCGGCCGAGTGGATCCAGGTCGCGTCGATCAAGGCGATGGGCAGGCGTCGCGCGACGAGCTGGCCCTGGCTGGCCCCCGCGTGCGGCCCCGCGCCGGTGGTGACGGTGCCGGCGATGACCACGGCCGCGAAGGGGATCCACAACAGCCGTGCGATGAGGCGAAAGTGCGGGTCGCGCACGTCGGCGCGCGCGCCGGGGCCGTAGACGTACTTCGAGTGGTGGTAGAGGACGGCGCCCACCACGACCATCGACAGCGACAGGATCAGGTGCAGCGAGACGAGCCACGGATTGAGCTTGGAGTAGACCACGAAGGCGCCCAGCACCGCGTCGGCGACCACGCCGCCCACGAGCAGGCCGGACAGGACCAGCAGGTCGCGGCGGCGCGGCTCGCGCAGGGCGGCCGCGATGAACGTCACGCCGGTCACCGCGATCAGGAGGATCGTCACGACCCGGTTGGTGTATTCGATGGTGGAGTGAAAGGACATCGGCCCGACCAATTGGTGGCGAAAGCAGGTTGGCCAGTCTGGACAACCCAGCCCCGAGCCGGTCAGGCGCACGGCGGCCCCGGTCAGGACAATCAGGATCATCGAGACGAAGGAGGCCAGCGCGAACCAGCGGAAGGCCGGAATGGTCACCCTTCGGCGCGTGGCGGGCATCTCAGTACTCTACGGAGTCACCCAACTCGTAGAATTCGCCCCATGACGATCGCGGCCCCTCGCCAGCGCACGACCGCCGAGGTGGTGCGCGGCTACGTCGCGCTCACCAAGCCGCGCATTATCGAGTTGCTGCTGGTGACCACGATCCCCACCATGGTGGTGGCGGCCAAGGGCGTCCCGCGCCTATGGCTGGTCGTGGCGACCTTGGCGGGCGGGACCCTCGCCGCCGGTGGTGCCAACGCCTTCAACATGGTGATCGACCGCGACATCGACGCGGTGATGAAGCGCACGCAACGCCGGCCACTCGTCACCGGTGTGATGACCCCGCAGGCGGCGACCACCTTCGCCCTCCTCCTCGAGGCCGTGGCCTTCGCCACGCTGGCCATCTTCGTGAACGTGCTGGCGGCGTGGCTGGCCCTTTCGGCGACGCTCTTCTACGTCTTCGTCTACACCATCTGGTTGAAGCGCCGTTCGCGCCAGAACATCGTGATCGGCGGCGCGGCCGGCGCGGTGCCCGTGCTGGTGGGCTGGGCCGCGGTGACCAACTCGCTCAGCTGGACCCCCGTCCTGCTCTTCCTCGTGATCTTTCTCTGGACGCCACCGCACTTCTGGGCGCTGGCCGTGCGCTACCGCGACGACTACGCGTCGGTCAATGTGCCGATGATGCCGGTCGTGGCGTCGCTGCGTCGCACGACCCTGGAGATCCTGATCTACGCGGTGGTGCTATGGGCCCTGACGATATTCCTCGGCCCTACGGCCCACCTCGGGTGGGTGTACGCGATTTCGGCCACGGGCCTGGGCGCGCTCTTCGTCTTCTACGCGTTGCGCCTGTATCGCCACGCGGTTAACGACCGCGCGGACGTGGGCGAGGCCATGCGGCTCTTCCATTTCTCGATCACCTACCTCACCGCGCTCTTCGTGCTGATGGCGGTCGACGTCCTTGTCCGTTACCACTGAGACGCCGCGGGCCCGCCCGCCGAGGAAGAACGTCATTCGACTTTCGGTACTCGGCGCGCTCGCCCTCGCGGCCGTGATCATCGTGTCGGTATTGACGGGCGGGAGCGTCGCGGGCACGCCGTGCGAGGCGTCCAACGCCCTCGTGGGCCACCGGGTGGCCGCTTTCGCAGCACCCGGCCTCTCGGCGGGGACGGTGCACGCGCCGTGGTCTCAGCACCACGCTGGGGTCGTCATCTTCTTCGCGAGCTGGTGCGGTCCGTGTCAGCGCGAGATGCCCGAGGTCGCGGCGTACATTGCGTCCCACTCACTGACCCCGATTCAGGTGGTCGGCGTCGATGCCCTTGACGCGCGCGGCGCCGCCCAACACTTCGTCACGCACGACGCGGTCACGTTTCCGGTGGCCTTTGACCCGAATGGCAACGTGACATCTGGCGAGTTCAAGTTCCAGACGGTGCCCGAGACGGCCTTCGTCGACGCGACGGGCGTGGTGCGGTTCGTCTACTACGGGGCCATCCCGACGAGTTGTCTGGTGTCGGACGTCGCCGCGCTGAAGGCGACCTAGTCGAAGGAGAAGGTCCGGGCCGCGACCAGCGGCGCGGCGAGGGCCCACGCCGCGAGACAGATCCAGTCCCCTCCGGTAGGGGCTCGGCCCTGACCGAAAAGCCGATGCAGGCCCTCGGCCAGTGCGCCGGATGGCAGCGCCGTGGCGACGCGTTGGATCGGCGCCGGCAGTGACGTCGCCGGGATGACCAGACCCGAGAAGAGCAGCAGTATGAGGTAGAGGCCGTTGGCCGCGGCCAGGTTGACCTCGGCGCGCAGCCGTCCGGCCAGCGCCAAGCCGATCCCGGCGAAGCCCGCGGAGGCCAGCGCCAGAATGGCCGCGGCGTCCACCGCGGTTCGCGCGCCGCCGTGCGGGTTCCAGCCGAGCGCCAGTCCCACGCCGACCACGATGAGCACCTGGAGGATCTCGGTGACGCCGACCCCGGCCATCTTGGCCGCCACCAGTCGGCGCCGTCCGAGGGGCGTGACGTGAAGACGGCGCAGCACGCCGTAGGAGCGTTCGAAACACGTGGCGATCGACAGCGCCACGAGCGACGTCGACATCACGCTCAGCGCCAGGATCCCCGGCGTCACGAAGTCCACTCGATGGACGGTCGGCGTCGACGTCACACGCACCGACGAGAAGAAGATCAGCAGTATCACGGGTATTGCCACCGTGAGCAGGAGCGTCTCGCCGCGGCGCAGCGTCATCGTCACCTCGGCGAGGGTCTGGGCCCACCACGCCTTCATCGCGTGGCCCGGGATTCGGCGACCAGGTCGAGATAACGCTCCTCGAGCGTGGCGCGAGTGCGCAGCGCGATCATCTCAACCCCGTGGGTGGCGAGATGCGAGGTGACCATGCCGACGCGCTCAGGGGTCGCGGCAACCGCACAGCGCAGGCGCAGCGGTCCGTCGAGCGTCACCGGTGCACCCAGCAGGGCTGACAGCCCTACTGGATCGACTGGCGCACCGAGGTCGACAATCATCTCGGGTTCTCCGGCCAACTCGTCGAGCGTGCCCTGGGCGATCACGCGGCCGTGACTCATGACGATCAACCGGTCGGACATTCGCTCCGCTTCACCGAGCTCGTGGGTCGTGACCAGCAGCGCGCACCCGCGGTCGCGCTCGTCACTGATGAGGCCGCGCACGACCTGTCGACCCTCGGCGTCGACGCCGGTCGTAGGCTCGTCGAGCACGAGGACGCGGGGCCGTCCCACCAGGGCCAAGGCCAGGAGGGTGCGCTGCTGCTCGCCGCCGCTGAGGCGTCGCCACGGCGTCGCGGCGCAGCGTGCGAGGTCGAGCACCGCGAGGAGTTCCTCGGTGTCGCGCGGCGCGTCGTAGTAGCTCGCGGTAAGTCGCAGCACCTGGCGTGGCGTCATCGGAAACCAGACGCCACCACGCTGCAGCAGTGCCCCGGTGCGCGCGGTGACCTCGGCGTGGAAGCGACGCGGGTCGCGACCGTGCAGGCGCACGGTCCCCGCGGTGGGTTCGCGAAACCCCAGCAGCGTCTCAACCAGCGTGGTCTTGCCGGCGCCGTTCGGACCGAGGAGAGTGACGACCTCGCCGTAGTCGACGCGCAGGGTTGCGTCGCTCACGGCGACGAGCTCGCCGAACGACACGTCCAGACCGGTGACCTCGACGGCGTGACTCACGACCCTCGAACCTATCGGCTCACCCGACACCGCGAAGGGGCCTCGGTAGGCTGGCGACCAGTGATCGACCTGTACCAACTTCGTCGCGAGCCGGACCTGGTCACGGCGGCCCTGGCTCGACGCGGGGTTCGCGAATCGGACGTCGAGGACGTCGCGGCCCTCGACATTGAGCATCGCCGCCTCCTCGCCGAGTCCGAGGCGCTGCGCGCCGAAGTGAAGGAGCTCTCGCGCTCCGTGGCTAGCGCCCGCCAGGCCGGCGAGGACGAGACCGCGACCCAGCTGACCCAGCGCAGCCGCCTCCTCGGGGACCAGGAGCGCGCGGCGCGTGAGGCGACCGACCAGGTGGCCCAGCGCCTTCGTGCTCTGCTCCTCCTGATCCCTAATCTGCCGTCACCCGACGCCCCGGACGGGGCTGACGAGAACGACAACGTCGAGTTGCGCCGCTGGTGGGTCGGGATCGACGAGGGCCAGGCGGCGCCGACCTACGGCGAGCACCAACGGGTGCCGCACTGGCAGATCGGCGCCGATCTGGGGATCCTGGACCTCGAAGCGGGCTCACGGATCGCCGGATCGATGTTCCCGCTCTTTCGCGGTGACGGCGCACGCCTGGAGCGAGCGCTGAGCGCGCTGTCACTCGATCGCAACGGGTCCGACTACGAGGAGATTCGCCCACCGAGTTTTGCCTTGACCGAGACCATGATGTCGACCGGCCACCTGCCCAAGTCAGCCGACGACATGTACGAGATCCCTCGCGACGACCTGTGGGCGATCCCGACCGCCGAAGTGCCGCTCACCTCGATGCACCGCGGCGAGATCATCGACGAAGATCGGTTGCCGGTGCGCTTTACCGCCTACACGCCGTGCTTTCGACGCGAGGCTGGCGCCGCCGGGCGCGACACGCGTGGTTTGCTGCGCGTCCACGAGTTCGACAAGGTCGAGCTCTTCGCGTACTGCACCCCGGACCAGCACGACGCGGCCTTCGCGGACGTCCTGGCCCGCGCTGAGGCGATGTTGCGAGAGCTGGGCCTCACCTATCGACTCCTGGACCTTTGCTGCGGCGACTTGGGGACCGCGTCGGCGCGCACCATCGACCTGGAGGTCTACAGCCCGGGCGTCGACAAATGGCTGGAGGTCTCGTCGGTCAGCTGGTTCGGTGACTACCAGGCGCGCCGGGCCAACGTGCGCTACCGGTCAGCCGACGGTTCCGTGGCGTTCGTGCACACGGTGAACGGGTCGGTCCTGGGCTGGTCGCGAATCTGGGCCGCGCTGGTCGAGACGTTCCACACCGCCGAGGGAAGCGTGGAGCTGCCCGAAGCCCTCGCCCCCTACCTGGGGGGCTCGGCCACGCTTACTCGTCGATCTTGGTGAGTTCGAAACGGTACCCGACGCCGCGCACCGTGGTGATGAAGGTCGGGCTCTTGGGGGTGTCCTCGATCAGTGCGCGAAGCCGTTTGATGTGCACGTCGAGGGTCTTGGTGTCGCCGACGTAGTCGTTGCCCCACACGCGGTCGATGAGGACTTCGCGCGTCAGCACGCGACCCGGGTTCTCCAGCAAGAGGCGCAACAGTGCGAACTCCTTCTTACGCAGCTTCACCTCGCGCAGGTCGACGTAGCAGCGGCGTGACTCGACGTCGAGGCGCACGCGACCCTGCTGGAGTCGCTCCTCGTCCAGTGGGTGATCGTGAGAGTCGCGGCGTCGCACCACCGCACGGATCCGCGCGACCAGTTCTCGCAGGCGGTAGGGCTTGGTGACGTAGTCGTCGGCGCCGAGCTCGAGCATCAGGACCATGTCGACCTCCTCACCCTTGGCGCTCACCACGATGATCGGCACGTCACTCTGCGCGCGGATCGAGCGACACACGTCCAACCCTGAGACCTTGGGCAGCATCAGGTCCAACAGGACCACGTCAAACTGGTTTTGGGAGAAAAGCGCCACTGCCTCGGCGCCGTCGCGCGCGACCGACATCTCAAAGCCCTCGCGCTTTAGTCCAACGCTCAGCGCGTCGATGAAGGACTCCTCGTCCTCGACGACCAGGACGTTGACCGGGTGAGCCGACGTGCTCACGAGGTGGTCGTGGGTAGTTGAAGGGTGAAGACGGACCCCTCGCCCTCACGCGAGTCGACCAGCACAGTGCCGCCGTGGTTCTGGGCCACGTGGCGCACGATGCTCAGGCCGAGACCGGTCCCGCCGGTCTCGCGAGCCCGTCCCGGGTCGACCCGGTAGAAGCGCTCGAAGATCCGCTCCAGGTCCTTGGTGGGTATCCCGACGCCCTCGTCGGTGATGGCGACCTCCACGAACGGCCCGTAGGCCTCACCGTCGTCAGAGGTGCGCTCGGGCTCTCGTCGCACGCTGACGGTGACCTTGCCACCTTCGGGCGAGTAGACGACGGCGTTCTCCAATAGGGCGTGGACCGCCGAGATCAGCTGGCGTCGATCGCCGACGATGACGTAGCCCGCTTCGGGCTCAATGAAGTCCAGCGTGATGCGGCGCTGTTCGGCGGCCGTGCGGATCCGCTCGAGGGCGTCAGCGACGAACAGGGTGACGGGAACCGGCTCGCGCAGCGGCGACCCCTCGCCCTCGATGCGCGACAGGTCGAGCAGATCCTCGATAATCCGGTTCACCCGGAAGGCCTCGGTGTTGATGCGCCCGGCGAGGCGCTGGGCGACCGCCGGGTCGCGCTCGAACTGGAGCGTCTCGGCCAGCAGGCCGAGCGCGCCCATGGGGGTCTTGAGTTCGTGGCTGACGTTGGCGATGAAGTCCCGGCGCACGTCCTCGAGGCGCCGCTTCTCCGAGACGTCCTCGATGACGGCGAGCACGCCGAGCGGTCGACGACCGTCGTCGATGACCGAGGCGCGGATGGTCAACGTGCGTCGCGGCGGGCCGTAGATGTCGACCGTCTTCTCCGCGGTGCCGGCACGCCAGCCCTCCGCGAGGATGTCGGTGATGGCTTGGGCGGCGATGGCGTCGCCGTAGCGACTGGCCATCAACGTCTCGGCCTGGGAGTTGCGAAACAGCACACCGCCGGCCTCGTCGCATAGCACCAGACCCAACGGCAGTGCGTCCATCGAGCGACGCAGGCGCACGGCGTCGGCACTCGACTCGCCCACGGTCGCGGCCGCGACCCCGGTCACCTCCTCGAGGTACGCGAGCGCCGTCTCCACACGTCCGCTGTCGGTCGAGGGGTCGACGCCGAGTCGCGATCCGAGTGCGCCGAGTCGCTGAGCGATGGCGCGGTGACCGCGCCATCGATTGACCAGCACTCCGAGGAGCAGTCCGACGAGGAGGACGCCGCCCCCGGCTAGGTACACGTACAGCGTCGACCAATGGACAAGGGGGTTGATGGCTGCGGGCACCGGTCCAGTCTCGCAGACCCGGCGCGGGGCGCGGCGACGCCGACCGTTGCGTAACTCTCAGCGAAAGTAGGCCCCATGTTGAACGCCGGCGTTTCCCTCACCCCCTCGACCAGCGACTTGCCCGGCGGCGCGGCGCTCCAACAATTGGCCAACGGACTCGCATCGTGGGCCCTGATCGGCGCGCTCGTCGCGCTGCTCATTGGCGCGGCGCTGTGGGCGGTGGGCAGCCACACCCAGAATCTCCACCACTCCATGGCTGGCCGTCGCGCGGTGCTGACCTCCTTGGTCGCGGCGGTGCTCATCGGTGCGGCGCCGAGCCTGATCAACTTCTTCTTCAACGCTGGTCTCGCCGTCCACTAATGGCCAACGTCCTGTGCATCTTCTCGCCGGTGACGTGCGTCGCCAGTTCCGTGGCCAAGGCGTCATTCGGTGACCTCTTCAACGCGATCACTTCGTGGGTTCTGGGCAGTGTCCAGTGGCTTCTCGACGCGGCCGGCGCCGTGCTCACGCGCGCGAGCGACCCGGCGACGGTGGTTCACGCCGCCTCCACCGAGTTCCCCACCCTGGTCGTGCTCGCCGCACCCCTGATGCTGGTTGGCTTGATGGTGTCGACGCTGTCGGCGCTGCGCCACGGCGACACCGCCGGTTTGTGGCGTCTCTACCTCGGGATCGCGCCGGCGTGCGTCCTCGCCATCGCGATTGCCCGGCCGCTCGCGTCACTGATCCTGATTGCCGTGGACCAGTTCTCGTCGTCCGCCGCACTCACGGTGGCGGCTCACGAGTCGCGACTGGCCAAGGAACTACTGGCCCTGCCCTCGGCCACCCCAGGGTTCGGCTTGTTGATCCTGGGCGCGGCGGTGGTCGTCGGGTGCGTGTTGTTGTGGTGCGAGCTGGTGCTGCGCACCGTGGTGCTCGCGGTCCTTCTCGTGCTGGTCCCGGTGATCGTCCCGCTGGCGACGTTTCCGTCCGTCCGCCGGATTGGCTGGCGCCTCGCCGAGACGTTCCTGGCCGTCGCGGCGAGCAAGTTCTTCATCGTGGTGGTGCTCGTTCTGGGGCTCAACGAGCTCACCGGTGACTCGGCGACACAGATCATCACCGGTGCGGTGACGCTCCTGCTGGCGACGGCCACTCCCTTTGTTGTGCTCCGGGTGATCCCGTTCGTTGAGCAGTCGGCGTTGCACCAGATGGAGGGGCTGCGTCAGCGCGCGACGAGAGCCGTGGCGATGGTGCCGTCGTCGCCGGTCGCGGCGGCCGCGCGAGCGCTGGCCCCCGAGGTCGCTGACCCCGGTCCGCCCACGCGGCCTGACGATCTCGGTCTGGCGACCTGGGAGGGCGACGGTGATCTCGAGTTGCCACCGATGGACGCCGAGTCGCCTCCGCCACCAATCGGCACGCCGCGTCCGCGCGGGGGCCACGTGGCCTACCGCCTTGACAAGGACGGACCGGTGGTGGGCTGGCACTTTGACGAGTAGCGCCAGCGGCCTCGCGGGCAGCGACGTTGACACCCGCTGGATCGGCGTACGCCGGCACCAGGCCCTGCTGGTCATTTCGGGACTCGGCCTGGTTGGCGACGCGGTCGTGCGCGCACGCGCGCCGATGATCGAGCTGCTCGCGGGACTGGTCTTGGCTCTCGCGGCCGTTCCCCTCGCCAACGGCGACACCGTGGCCCAGTACGCCGGTGTCGCTGCGTACTTCGCCCTGCGACCTCGTTGGCGCACTGTCGACGTCGAGCGAAGCGAGGCGGGCGCTCGCGTCGCGGCGCGCGGTCACGCGACGGTGCACGGGTATCGGTTGGGTCACGTCGGTCGCCTGGACCTGGCCGGTCGAGACCTGGACAGCGCCGCCGCGCTGGCTCGTTTCGTCGACGCCCTGGCCTCGGCGGGCGAGGACCGCCACGTATCACTTCACGTGCGCACCGCGCCCGCGGGTCCGACGACGCTGCTGGCCATCGACGGCGACGCGGTGCCGCCGACCGAGTGGGCACGCGATGACGCTCTCGTCGCGGCGACGGTCGACGTGGCGGGCCAGCCCGGCTGGATGCTGGAGCGCTGGGGTTACCTGAGAACGCGTGACGGCGCGCGGGCCACTCTGCGGGTGCGCGACTTCACGGCGTCGGCTCCCGGTCACGCCGTGCTGGCGAGCGCGCAACTAGCCAGTGACCAGATCTGCGTGGCGGTGCACGCCGCCGTGGTGTCCTCTCCGCGCGGGCTACGCCTCGCCGAGCGTGCGGTGCACCGCCACCGCAGTGACGGCGCGACGAGTGCCGCCGCTGGCTTTCGACGCACCGCGCGCGTCGAGCACTCCTTTGAGCGCCTGCGCGAGCGCGAGGCCCAAGTGGCGGCGGGCCGGGCACTGATCCGCCTCGCCGTCTTCGTCACGGTGCGCGCGCAGTCGCTGAGCGAGCTCGGCGCCGAGGTCGTGCGGGTCCGCCGAGCCCTCCACGAGTCAGGGCTGCGCGCCGACCGAGGCCGGGGCCGCCAGGCGGAGTGGTTCTGCGGCCAGCTGCCGGGCGGTCCGAGCTGGTGACGCGTATCTGGACCCACTGGGCGACCTCGTCCGATTTGGCTGCGCTGCGTCTGCCGGCCCACGACGCGGGCACCGGTCTCTCGGGGCGACGCCTTGGCGTCGCCCAGCACGGCGGTTCGTTCGTCCTGGATCCCTTCGACGCGTACGCGGAGGGATTGGTCTCGAACCCCAACGTCGTGGTGGCGGGCTCCATCGGTGCGGGAAAGAGCACGGTGGTCAAGATGATGGTGGATCGGGCCCTGGAACGAGGTCGTCGAGTAGTTGTCGTCGATCCCAAGGGCGAGTACGCGGACCTTGCGCGCGGCTACGGCGTCACGCCAGTGGTCCTCGGGCGTGACGGATGGTGCGACCCTTTCCCGGAGGACGACGACGAGGCGCTGGCGCTCGTGCGCGCCCTCGTGGCCAGCGCTCAGGACGCGGACCTCACCGCCGAGGAGCTCTACGCGCTTGACGACGCCTGGCGCGCGCGGGGACGCACTGGAACCCGCCGGGTGCTGCGTACTCTCTTCGACGGCGCGGCGGGCGCGTTGGAGGATCCGCGACCTTCGCCGGCACGCTCACTCGCGCTCACGCTGCACCGATTCGTTCACGGTGACCTGGCGGGACTCTTCGACGGCGCGGGTGAACCGCTCCGTCTGGGGACCGCGGTGGTCGTGCTGGATCTTTCGGCGCAGTGGGCAGCGAGCTCGCTGGCGGTGTCCGCGCTGTCGGCAGTGGCGGCCGCTCAACGCGTCGCGGCCGCGAGTGGCGAACTCGGCTACCTGGTGCTTGACGAGGCCTGGGCGCTGCTCGCCGAGGCGCACGCGATGCGCTGGCTGCAGGGGTCCTGGAAGCTCGCCCGAGCGCGCGGGCTGAGCCATATCTTGGTACTGCACCGTTTCTCGGACGTTGCGGCCGCGGGCGACCAGGGCAGTGCCCAGCGAGAGCGGGCGCGCGGGCTCCTGCGTGAGTGCGAGACCGCCTGGCTGTTTCGTCAACCCCCGGACGAGGCGCGCGAGATGGCCGTCGCCCTCGGACTGGCGCCACTCGAAGAGCGCTATCTGCGCGCGCTGCCCAAGGGCAGCGCCCTGGTGCGCTACGGCGCGTATCGCTCAGTGGTGCGGGTGACGCCCGACGCGCGCGACCTCTCGTTCATCGACACCGACGCCGCCATGCGCGATGGTGCCTCGTGACCGCGCGCGACCGACCGGTGCTCGGACGGCGCACCTGGCACGGGTTCAGCGTCGGTGTCGACCTCGTGCTGGAGTCGCGCAGCTCGCTGCTCGTCGTTGGTCCGACCCAGTCGGGTAAGACCTCGTCACTGGTGGTGCCCTCGCTCCTGCGCTGGTCGGGTCCGGCCGTCGTGACGAGCGTGAAGCGCGATGTCGTCGGCGCCACGCAACGCTGGCGTGCATCGCTGGGCCACGTTCAGGTCCTGGAACCGGGACGCGATGAGGGTCTTACCTGGGACCCACTGGAGGGGATCGTCTCGATGCGTCACGCCTTGCGCGTCGCGCACGATCTGACAATCTCCTCATCCGGTCGCGGTGACACGGAGTTCTGGAACTCGTTGGCGGCCAAGTTGGTGGCCGCGCTGCTGGTGTGTGCCGCGAGCACCGCGCGAACGATCTTCGACGTCGCCGCCGTCGTGGAGGACCGCGCCTTCGACGCGTGGCTGGACGATGCGGGCGACAGCGGCGACGTCGTGCGGGCCTTCCTCAGCCACGAGGCCAAGACGCTGGACGGCGTCCTCACGACCGCCGAGACCATGCTCCTGCCGTGGCGCTTCGCTCAGCCCCTGGCGGGGGTTCGCGACGTGGTCCACGGACCTCACACCCTGTATCTGTGCGCCCCGCGCGGTGAACTGCGCCACTATGAGCCACTGTTTCGGGGGGCCTTGCGCACGGTGCTCGAAGAACAACAGCGCCTGGTCGACCTCGGGCACCAGCGACGCCTGCTGCTGCTACTGGACGAGGCGGCGACGGTGGCGCCGCTGGACGATCTCGACCAGCTCGCGGCCACCCTGAGCGGACTGGACGTCACCCTGGTCACGGTGGTGCAGGATTTCGCCCAACTTGTGGCGCGTTGGGGTCCCCGAGCCGCCACCATTGTGAACAATCACGGGGCACGGGTGGTCCTGGCTGGGCTGAGCGACCCCACCGTGCGCACCTACTTACCCGAACTGGTTGACACCACGAATGGTCCGGTGACGCCACTGCGAATGGGAACCCCGGGGACGGCTCACGTGGTCGCCGGGCGTCGGCCGGTCTCCACCGTGCGCTTGCGACCCTGGTGGACGACGCGACACCTGCGCTCCCGTGGAGAACGCGCGGGTTACTACGATTCGTAAATGGCGGTATGGGTCCATCAAGACGAAGACACCATTTTGGCTATTGATGTCGGTGCCACGACGATCAAGTACTGCCCGGTGGACCAATCGGGTCAGCTTCTCGACGCCCCCAAGCGTCGCCCGACCCCCTACCCCTGCTCGCCGGCTCGGCTGGTCGAGGCTTTGGCCGCGAGGGTGGAGGAGACCGACTGGCACCGCGTCGGCGTGGGATTTCCTGGCGAGTTTGCCAATGGCCACGTCGTGAAGCCGGGCAATCTGGCTCGTCCGGGTGGAGTGACCACCGAAGTCGACCCGCAACTGGCCGCCGAGTGGGCCGACTTCGCGCTGCAGGACGCACTGATCCAAGCCACCCGTCGTGACGTGCGGGTCGTCAACGACGCCACGCTCGCGGCGCTGGGGTGCTGCGAAGGACACGGCGTCGAGGTCGTCGTCGCTCTGGGTACTGGCGTCGGTCTCGCGCTGGAACGCGACGGCCAGCTGGAGCGAGTGCGTGACGTCGGCGCGGCCATCTTTCGCGACGGGCGCACCTACGACCAACTGTTGGGCGAACGAGCGCGCTCTGAGGATCCGGATCGGTGGTACGAGCTGCTAGAGGAGGCCCTGCGCGGGTTCGCTCTGGAGTTCGCGGCGACGCAGCTGCACTTGGCCGGGGGCAACGCCAAGCGGGTGTCGCCGGGGCGCTTCACGACGGTGCCGTGCGAGGTCACGGCCCACGGAAACGAGGCCCCGCTGCGCGGCGCCTCGCACCTCTTCTAAGCCTCAGCCAGCTCGACAGCCGCGGCACTGAGAACACCGCAGATGACGGACAGGGCGGCGTCGTCGATGGCGAAGTCAGGCGCGTGGTGCATGCCACTGGTCCCGTCGGCCAGCGCGCCCCCCACGAACAGGTAGGCGCCAGGGACTCGCGTCAGGTACTCGGCCATGTCGTCGCTGGGCGTGACCGGCGGGACGGTCAGGACTTTCGACTCGCCCACCACGGCGCCGGCTTGTGCCATCACGCGGCTCACGACGGCAGAGTCATTGACCACCGCGGGCACGTTCTCGCCCAGCCCCAACGTGATACTCACGCCGAACTCATCTTCGATCTCAACCAGCAAGGACGCCAGTCTGGTGAGTGCCAGCGCGCGTTGGTCGGTGCTGAAGGTCCGCAGGGTTCCTTCCAGCACCGCACGCCGCGGAACCACGTTGTTCTTCGTCCCCGCCTTCAGGACCACGATGGAGCACGCGCAGTTCGTCCCCTCGAAGTCGAGTCCGGCAATCGTCTCGCTAACTCGCGGCGCGAGCGCACTCGCCGCCAGCACGACATTGCCCCGTGAGGTGGACATCGCCCCGTGCCCTCCGACGCCGTTGATCTCGATGCTGAGGGAGTCGGCCCCGCTCATGAAGATGCCGGCGCGGCTCGCGACGATGCCGACCGGCGCCTGGGAGGTCACGTGTACACCGAGCACGACGTCGGCTGGGTTCTGTGTCAGCAGCCCTCCAGCGATCATGGCTGCAGCTCCTCCGAGACCCTCCTCGGCCGGTTGGAACACCAACGTGTATTCGCCCGCAAGGTCGGCGCGGCGCCGTGCCAGCACGTCTGCGACTCCCAGCAGTCCCGCGGTGTGCACGTCGTGTCCGCACGCGTGCATCACTCCGTCGGACAGGGATCGATAGCCGACGTCGCGCTCCTCCGTCACGGGTAGCGCGTCGATGTCGGCGCGCAGCATCACGCGCCGACCTGGTCGGCCACCGGACAACGTGGCCACTGCTCCCGTCTCGGTGGGACACGGCGCGAGCGACCACCCCAACTCAGTGAGGCGAGTCCGGATCGCGTTCGTGGTCTGGTACTCCTGGAATGACAGCTCGGGGTGGGCGTGCAGGTGGTGCCGGGTTGCGATCATTGCATCGTTCGCGTCGTCGACCAGTTCGGGCAGGTCGTCGAGGAACGATCGCGGCACGCCGACATGGTAGGGGCGGGGAGTCCGCAAGGGCCAGTGGGCTAGGATTGAACTCCAGTAATGCGGCTGTAGCTCAGCGGATTAGAGCATCGGTCTACGGAACCGAGGGTCGGGGGTTCGAATCCCTCCAGCCGCACTCTTT